>OHPE01000080.1_pt1 | contig 58280 bp, 60 predicted proteins | sample 1577691 | NCBI WGS metagenome assembly OHPE01 (sample SAMEA3879501, study PRJEB24766) | human gut metagenome | biome: human-associated habitat; feature: feces | place: USA | collected 1985/1987
ATAATTTTCTATCTCTGTGACAGACATCGCATCCCTTCCTTTCCGTTCCGGCGGTCTTGCCGCCGCTGTTTCCCGGAAGGGAATGGAATCGGTACTTGATCCATAAGTAATTGATTTTTCTGTATTTGATTTCTCTATATTTAATTCTGCGGGCTTTTCCGTATCCGGTTTTACCATATCCGGGTTTTCCGTATCTGGTGAAGCCGTATCCGGCTGGGACATATCTGGCTGGGGCTGTTCATAGATGACATACTCGGTATCTGTGATCCGCCCACTTTTATCGCGTCTCTGATGGCGCACGATATATCCGGCTCCTTCCAGTTCACGCAGGGTAGCACCGATGGCGTCCACGCCCTCCTTACAGATCTTTGCAAGGCCACGGGTGGTGTAATTCCAGTCCTCTGGCAAAGACAGCATCATGGAAAGCAGCCCCTTGGCTTTTAACGACAGGTTTGCATTTCGTAAATGATGATTGCTCATCACGGTATAATCACGGGTCCGTTCAATGCGAAAAACGGCCATCGACCTCACTCCTTCCGAATTTTGGGTATAAAAAAACCGCAATCCTCATTTCAAAGAATTGCGGTGTTCAACGCTTTTCAAATTTTCTTGCATAAAACCAAAACAGCGGCCTTTGGTGACGCGCCTCTGTAAATGGCTCCTCCTGGGCGAAAGGAAGTGTTTGCATCACGCGGTCAATATCCGTTGAATCCATGTCATGCTGAGATTTGCAATCTTCCCGGATTGCTTCTTGAATTTCCTTTACCGTACACATAGTCATTCCTTTCCTTTCGTTGTATGGGTTTATGAGCGGCGGCGTTTTCCCGGTTTGAAATCGAGGATATGTCCCTCAATCACACGAGCGTAACGCTTGATCTTGATCTCCCGGCGCTGCTGGCTTTGCAGGGCGGTCTGATACCCGTCCTCAGTCAAAAACAGCCGCATTTCATCTCCGGGACTGCCGTAAGCAGTGCTGGGACGCAGGACGGAAAACTCAATCATCCAGCGGGTGTTATCCCAAAACCTCTCTACGGCGAGAATGTTGTGTCCTTTCAGCTCACGGGCTGAAATATCCCTCATAGGCGGCTCCTTTCATCGTTCCTGGTCTCTCTGACGCTTTTTCTGCCATGCCTCCAGCAGCTTGATGATGGTTTCCTGCATCCGCTGGGGCGTATAGCTTTTAGGGAAATACTTCCGCAAAGTGTCAGAGGTAAATGTCACTCGGTCCAGATCGCTTTTCTTTTCCTCACCCATGATGACACGCATCATATCGAGGGTCAGATGCCCTTCCTGGCTGTATTTCTTGAGCCGCTGGGCTTGGGAAAGGGAAGGGGTAGCCTGTTCGCTGTCCATCGCATCCAGCAGGTCTACCTGTTCCTCCTTTTTGAGAAAGGACAGCTCATAGGCAGGGTTCAGGGCAATCTTCTTTTCATCCACCATATCCATCAATTCAGGAATCAGCTCTGTCAGACGGATATAGCGCTGTACCTGCCGTTGGCTTTCGCCAGCTTGATCTGCAACCTTTTGAATAGAGGTCTGCGACTTCTCGCCAACTTGGCGAGAAGTTAAATCGGTTCGCGTGCCCTGATGTTTGACAGCCTCCAGCTTCATTTTGTAGGCAAAGGCCCTTTCGCTTGGAAGAAGGCTTTCTCGCTGCAAGTTGCTGTCAACCATAATGATCGTGGCGGCATCATCATCCAAATCCCGAACAATGACCGGCATGGTCTCCTTTTCTGCCAGTTCACTGGCTCTGTGCCGCCTGTGTCCGGCTACCAGCTCATAACCGCCCTCCGGGTCCGGTCGGGCAATGGCCGGAACCAGAACGCCATACTGTTTGATACTGTCAGCGGTCTCCATCATGGCTTCGTCATCCTTGACTTTGAATGGATGGTTCCTAAAGGGATGCAGTTCAGACAACGGAATTTCCTGAATCTTTTCCAGCTTTGCATCCTGGCGGCCTTCTTCGGTGGAGAACAGATCATCTACCGAGGCCAGCTCTATTTTTTTCGCGCTGCTTTTCAAGTTTCAACACCTCCTTCGTCAGATTTTTGTAGCCCTCTGCCACCTTGCCGCCGGGATCATGGGCAAAAATGCTTTTTCCCTCTGCGCTGATTTCCTTTGCCCGGACAGAATGGGGGATCTCTGTGCCGAATACTTTGATCTTGCTGCCATAGGTCTCCCGCAGGAGCGCGGAGATCTCTTTGGCAAAGTTGGTTCGGCTGTCCACCATCGTCAGCAGGATACCGTCTATCTGGAGCTTGGGGTTGATCTGCCGCTTTACCTTGTTTACCGTGGAGAGCAGCTGTTCCAGCCCTTTGGCGGGCAGATACTCCGCCTGAACGGGAATTATGATCCTGTTCGCAGCGGCCAGCGCATTGACTGTGAGCATCCCCAGGGAGGGCTGGCAGTCGATGAGGATATGGGAGTATTGCCCCTTCAGCGTGTCCAGATATTGCCGCAAGATAGTCTCACGGCTCATGGCATTTACCAGGGATACTTCCATACCGGATAACTGGATGTCCGCAGGCATCAGGTCTACACCCTCTGGGTGGTGCAGGATACCCTCGCCGGGACGGAGCGGCTCATCCATCAGGATGCGTCCCATAGCGTCCGACAGCGTAAAGGGCAACTTGTCCGGTTGTGGATTGCCCAGGCTGATAGTCAGGCTTCCTTGCGGGTCTCCGTCGATCAGCAGAACTTTCTTTCCGGCCTGCGCCAAACCGATTCCAAGATTGGCACAGGTGGTGGTTTTGCCAACGCCGCCCTTCTGGTTGGCAATGGCAATGATTTGCGTGTTCATTGACTTCACCTCATTTCTAATTGTTTCTGTTGCTTCTGGAAATAGAAAAAGCCGCCACTCCAAAATAAAAAGTGAAGTGACGGCTCTTTCTATCGCCGGAATACGAGTTCCTGAAATGAAAAAAGCACCCAGTCATTTTACACTGAGTGCTGTATCAAATTCATATTCAATTATTCAAATTAGGTCAAACTATGTCAAACTGCCACAGACCAAAACGAGGGGACAAAGGGCTGAAAAGCGACCCCAAAACACCCCCAAAAATCGGCTCTCGGTTAACCACTTTGGGCACCACTTGACCCTCTTTTTGCCCTCTTTTGGGCCGGTTAACCACTTGCGGACCACTAAAAATTGGGTGAAAACGGCTCTCGTTTTGTTAAATTAGGTCAAACTATATCAGCCCGTTTAGATACAGTAAAACCCCGGAAAACCTTGATTTTCCGGGGTTTTTGACCCATTTTGATACGGTTTGAACAGCAGATTATCTCTTGCTGAACTGAGGTGCTCTACGGGCTGCCTTGAGACCGTATTTCTTACGCTCTTTCATACGTGGATCACGTGTTAAGAATCCAGCAGACTTAAGAACCGGTCTGTACTCTGAATCTACCTGAAGGAGTGCACGAGCGATTCCGTGACGGATTGCTCCGGCCTGTCCTGTGTATCCACCACCACGAACGTTAACTAAAACGTCGAACTTGTCAACTGTCTCAGTTGCAACTAATGGCTGGCGAACAACTACCTTTAATGTCTCAAGACCAAGGTACTCATCGATATCTCTTTTATTGATTGTAATCTTTCCTGTTCCAGGTACTAAATATACTCTAGCAACAGATGATTTTCTTCTTCCTGTTCCGTAATACTTTGTAGTAGCCAATTTACTTTACCTCCTATTAAAACTCTAATGTCTCAGGCTTCTGAGCTGCATGTTTGTGATCTGGTCCAGCGTATACGAATAACTTTGTATACATCTGACGTCCAAGAGGTCCCTTTGGAAGCATTCCCTTTACAGCGTACTCGATAACGCGCTCTGGGTGCTTGTTCATCATCTCTCTTAATGTTGTCTCTTTCATACCACCGATATAATCTGAGTGATGATAGTAAATCTTCTGGTCTAATTTCTTACCAGTAACCTTAACCTTGTCAGCATTGACAACGATTACATAATCACCTGTGTCAATGTGTGGTGTAAAGATTGCTTTATTCTTTCCTCTTAATACTTTAGCAACTTCTGATGCTAAACGTCCTAATGTCTTACCTTCAGCGTCTACTACGTACCATTTTCTGTCGATTGTAGCAGGACTAGCCATAAATGTTTTCATCGGTTTTCCTCCTTAAATGATTCGATTACTTTTAATGCCGATGCCTCTTGAAATCGCGTATGTCCGGACGCCACTTCCTTTTTGACATCTTATGGTCCTCTGTTCCATCTCAGATGACTATCATTATCTATACTAAATGGTTGCCGGGGCTTTGGCTTCCATTTATCTACTTTTACAGACCTAGATATTATACTTGCGTAACCGACTGTTGTCAAGTGTTTTTCACCCTTATTTTCGGCTTTTTCTTTAAACTTTTATTTTAAAACTGCATATATACAAAATCAGCCGGATTCACTCCCGGTCCGTAGTAACCGAATATTATTACTATAAAGATGCCAAGATATATTATCGCCCAGCGAAGCGGCAGCTTTCTTGAAAGTATGAAATCGCGCATGTCGAGCTTTTTATTTTCCTCAACGAAGCTGATAAAGAACCACAGCAGCGTACATATTATAAGTAAAAGTATATCGTACTCGTCCAGTCCGCATGCTCCTAGATTCAAAATGATGTTATTTATTCCAAGCTCGCTGATATGGAAATCCGTGACTGATTTAAAAAGCATGTGAAATGCAGTCGACGCATTTGCAGCTATGTCAAAATAGTAGCCTACCAGTATGAGCATAAAGGTCCAAAGCACTGATACAATTGTTGCAAATATGCCCTTTTCCCTTAGGCCGGTCAGCTTAAAAAAGCCGCCTGCCACCTTTTTGTTTACCGGAGCAAAAAGCTCTGCAAGCATAATGACAATGCCATTCCAGAGTCCGAAATACAGGTATTTCATATTGGCACCGTGCCATACTCCGATGACGATAAATGTGATGACACTCGCGATGCAGCCCGGAAGCACCTTACTGATATGCGCACCAAATCTCGGCTTTAGCCATTTGCCAAAGTTCAGGAAACGCTTTGAGATTGAAAGCGGGTAGAAGATATAGTTTCTGCACCAGTCTCCAAGAGTCATATGCCAGCGGTGCCAGTACTCTGTGAGTGAGCGCGAAAAATACGGATGGTTGAAGTTTGTTGACATTGTTATACCAAACATCTCCGCAATACCGCGCACTATATCGATTCCTCCCGAGAAATCCGCATAAAGCTGCAGCGCATACACTACTGCCGCAAAAAATACATAGGTGCCCGAAAAATCCATCGGCTTATCCATCACAAAATTGATGATATTTACCGCGCGGTCTGCTATCACAAGCTTTTTCATGACTCCCCAGAGCACCAGAAGCGCGCCCTTTTGCAGATTTTCAAGTCTCAGGGAATGTCCCTCGTAAAGCTGTCCCGCAAGCTTATCATATATCGCAATCGGTCCCTGTATTATCTGAGGGAAAAATGATACAAACAGCGCTACCTTAAGGAAATTCTTTTCAGGCTCGACAATTTCCCTGTATACATCCATCACATAGCCCATGGACTGGAAGGTGTAGAAGGATATGCCAAGTGGAAGCAAAAGTCCAAGCTCGCCCGCATATGGTATATATTTAAGGAATGCCAGAATGCCGAAATTGCAAAGCAGCGCAAAAAGCATGACTGCCACTCTCTTTTTTCTGCCCTTTTCCTTGTATTCCTTTCTGGTCTGCCTGTCCCAGTCCTCTTTATGGCTTTTTACGATGGCATTCTGCTCCTTTAGCAGCTTGTCAATCCATATTGTTGAGCCATAGGTGGTGCATATTGTGAAAATGATAAAAAGCACATACCACTTACATATAATCACATAGTATGCCATGCTTCCCGCCAGAAGCACATACCAGCGGTATTTCTTCGGAAAGCAATAATATAGTACAAGCAACACGATTACAAATATCGCATATTTTAATGAAATGAGTTCCATTTTATTTACTCCAAATCTATTTTCTAAAGTAATACTGCCAGACATACTTTAATTAACAGGCAGTATTTATTTTAAAGTCCATACACTATCATGCTATTTTTTTACCGGGGTATTTAACTCCTTTGCAGGCTTTGCTTCGTTGTTCGTATCTGCTACCTTATTTGTCGCAAGGCTTGACGAAAAATTATAAGGCAGATAAACGGACATCTCAAAATAATGATTGCCCAGACTCAGATCCGTATCCTTTGCGCAGGCACTTATCACCTTGTCAGCGCGCCTTGCGCACTCGCCCCATGCACTCTGAATCTCCGGTGAGTGGTCTGCATTAAGCCTGTAATTATCAGACAGATATTTTCCCATAAATGCAGTGAATTTGCGGCTTCCATTTATATTCAGGTGCTCTGAATTGTAGAAATCATCCCTCTCATTGATTCCGATAAATTCCTTATCGCCTTCAAAGCTCGCAAAATCATAGCCATAAGACTCCACCAGCTCCTTCACGTCACAAAGCACCTGCGGATTCTTTATCTCCTTCTCATGAGGGAACCTCGCAAAAAGCACCTTTTCCACCCCCTGTGCTTTACAATACTCAAGCAGATCAGTCATATACGCTCTGCTCTTGTCGGTAAAATAGAGCTTTTTCTGCTTGCCTGATGGACAATCGGAATATTTTGCAATAGATGAAAATCCCTTCATGCATGATGTTTTTGCAAAATACATTCCAACTCTTGTGACAAAGGTGTGTGCACACTTGCCTATATCCTTCCAGTTGCTATGATACAGCTTTAAAGGATTTGTAAAGTTGTCCTGCTCATCCTTTGGCACAATCTCTTGTATTGTATCAAACCTGTTTTCCTCATTATGGATATTGTCTATCCAGCTATGCAGCTTTACCGTCCTGTCGTAATAGCTGTCATTTTGTAAAAAGCCATTCACTTCAAAAACCACAACCTTCGGATGCTGTCTGGTGAGAGCTTCCCTGAGCATTGATTTGTACAGGCTGCCGGGCGCTCCTGATACCCCAAGCGAGTATGATGTGTATCCATAATTCTTCCAGGCCTCGGTTGCACTGTAATCAGCGTATACCTCGCTGGCTCCTATCATCATCACATCAATTGTGTTCTTCGGCTCCTTGTAAAAGCCCTCTATAGTCGCAATATTGACAGCATCCGTCATCTTAAAAAATGTCGAGACAAACGAAAACAGCACGACAAATACCAGGGCAAACGCTCCTATACGGATTCCCTTACGGTGTCTGCCTTTTCCTTCGTCTGTGCTGTTTATGGCTTTGTTTTTTATAATTTTCTCTTTTGCTTTTGTAAATCTCATAACCGTCTTCATCTCCAAGCTTCTTTTTACCGTACCACGTATTAACAGTAACGACATTATAGCCTATTATTGAAGCTAAAACCGGATATTCTAAAAATCTTAATACAATATTAAAAATCTAAAGCTGTTACTCATACTTAAGTCCTATCATTGTAAGCCCATGTGCCGGGGCTGTAGGACCTGCTGCTGCCCTGTCTGTTGCGGCTATTATGCCCTTCATCGCATCTGCCGACATATCGCTTCCACCTATCTTCACAAGTGTTCCTGCGATTATGCGCACCATATTGTACAAAAAGCCGTTTCCTGTCACACGTATTGTGATAATGTCACCGACCTTTGACACCGTACAGTCATATATCGTGCGGACTGTGGTCTGTGCCTGCGAGTTTGCCGAGCAGAAGCTTGCAAAATCATGCTCTCCTATGAGATATTTTGCGGCCGCACTCATCTTTTCTGTGTCAAGCGGATAATGATAGAAATATGTGTCAAGCCTGCGTGTCGGATTTCTGAACCTCGCATTTAATATGCGGTATTCATAGGTTTTACGGCTCTTTGAGAAGCGCGGATGAAAATCATCGCTTACCTCACAGGAATCGACCACCACTATATCTTCCGGCAGCTTCTGATTCAGTGCATACGATATCTTTTCCGCCGGCATGCGGGTATTGGTGTCAAACATACACACATTTCCAAGTGAATGCACTCCCGCATCGGTGCGGCTTGCTCCTGTCACCTTTATATCCTCCTTTAACAGGCGGCTCAGGTGCTCGTTTAATACCTGCTCAATTGTTATGCCGTTTGGCTGTATCTGCCAGCCGCAGTAATTTGTGCCATCGTAGGCTACAATCATTTTTACACGCATATATCTCTCCTGTTATGGCTGCACTATCTATTTCACTATCTGAAAATAAGATTGCCCAGATTCACCGGCAGAAGGATTCTAAGCACTATCACAACCGCTAAAAACGCAAATATGAAAAGATATGCTATTTTATCGTCCTTTTCATATACGAGCGGCTTCATCTTTGTCCTGCCCTCTCCACCATTGTAGCATCTGGCCTCCATGGCCATTGCAAGGTCATCCGCACGCCTGAAAGCCGATACGAAAAGCGGCACTAAAAGAGGCACCATGCTCTTTGCTCTTTTTATGATATTTCCATGCTCAAAATCAGCTCCTCTTGCCATCTGTGCTTTCATTATTTTGTCCGTCTCCTCAATAAGGATTGGAATAAAACGAAGCGCTATCGACATCATCATGGCTATCGCATGCACCGGAACATGTATTTTGTTTAAAAAGCCCAGCGATTTCTCAAGACCGTCCGTGAGCTGGTTTGGTGTGGTGGTGAGTGTCATGAGCGAGGTTCCTATAATGAGCAGCACAAGTCGTATCATCATGGTTGCTGCATTTATCAGTCCGGTGTCAGAAATGTGCAGTATACCGTACTCCCAGATTGTGTACTCTCCCTGTGTGAAAAACACGCTGAAGCATGCTGTAAAAAGCAGCAGTATTATAATGGATTTGAGTCCCTTTACCATGAACTTAAAGGGCACCTTCGAAATTTTTATAACTGCGGCAAGCGCGGCAACTATAAACAGCACACCGGCTATTCCCTTGTAGGAAAACAGCGCAATAATATATATAAGTGTTGCGAAAAGCTTTACTCTTGGGTCCAGTTTATGTATTGGCGACTGCGCCGGATAATACTGGCCTATGGTAATATCACGAATCATTTTTGTATTCCTTCCTCATAATTTGTATCAAAATGTCAGCATTGGTGAGCTATTTAAAGGCTTTTAGTATTGAGTCCCTCGCCTCCGCAACTGTCGTTGCCGAAAGGTCAACCGGTATACCCTTTTCCGCCAGATCATGCATCAGATATGTGACCTGCGGTGCTGCAAGTCCGACTGCCTCGAGTTCCTTGTAGTGTGAGAATACCTCCTTCGGCACTCCGTCAAACATCACCTCTCCGGAATTCATAACAATGATGCGGTCCACATACTCCGCAACATCCTCCATGCTGTGTGATACGAGTATGATTGTGATACCCAGATCCTTTTTCATCTGTAAAAGCAGTCCCAGTATCTCATCTCTGCCCGCAGGATCCAGTCCCGCTGTCGGCTCATCGAGTATAAGTACGTCAGGGTGCATTGCAAGTACTCCAGCTATGGCTACACGCCTTTTTTGTCCTCCGGACAAATCAAATGGTGGCTGATAGTAGAGATCCTCCGGAAAATGTACATTCTGCAGTGCCTCATAGGCTCTTAGCTCCACTGTTTTCCTATCGAGCCCCTGATTTTTCGGTCCAAAGCATACATCCTCAAAGTTGGTTGTCTCAAAAAGCTGATGCTCCGGATACTGGAACACCATCCCCACCTTGTGACGCAGCTTGCTTAAATCATAATCATTGTCATATATATCCTGTCCATTGTAGTATATATGACCGCTTGTCGCCTTCAAAAGGCCGTTCATATGCTGGATAAGTGTGGATTTTCCAGAACCGGTGTGACCGATTATTCCAATAAACTCTCCAGCATTTATCTCAAGGCTTACATCCTTAAGTGCCTGCACCTTGTAGGCTGAGTCGGCACTGTAGCAATAGTTTATGTGATCTAGAATTATTGACATATTTTCTCCCGCCTATCTGTTTTTCAGCGCAACAAGCGCATTTACAAGTTCTTCTCTCGTCAGGATTCCATCAGGGATATCAAGCCCTGCCTTTTTGAGCTCATCGGCTACCAGTGTCACCTGCGGCACATCAAGCCTGTGCTCCTTCAGCTCGTCCACCCTTGAAAAAATCTCACGCGGTGTGCCGTCCATGACCACCTTGCCCTTTTCCATGACATAGACATGGTCTGCGCCGACCACCTCCTCCATGTAATGGGTGATGAGAATGATGGTCACGCCCTTTTTCTTATTGAGCTCATGGGCTGTGGCTATGACCTCCTTGCGGCCGTTTGGGTCAAGCATGGCTGTAGGCTCGTCAAATACTATACATTTTGGCTCCATTGCCACAACTCCCGCGATTGCCACACGCTGCTTCTGTCCTCCGGAGAGCTTGTTCGGTGAATGTGTGCGGTACTTTGTCATACCGACAGCCCTTAGTGCATAGTCCACGCGCTGCCAGATTTCATCTGTCGGCACACCGATATTCTCAGGTCCAAAGCCCACATCCTCCTCCACGACATTGGCGATAATCTGATTGTCGGGATTCTGGAAAACCATACCTGCACTTTTCCTGACAGGTATGACATTCTCTTCCTTTGACACATCCATGCCATCCACCCATATGGTGCCGTCGCTCGGCGCAAGAAGTGCATTGATATGCTTTGCAAGAGTTGATTTTCCCGAACCATTGTGACCGAGGATTGCAATAAACTGTCCCTCTTTTATGTCGAGGTTTACGTTGTCGAGTGCTGTAGTGATTGACTCTACATTGCCTTCCTCGTCTCTTCGTATAAATTCATGTACTAATTTGCTTGTTTTAATTATGCCCATTTCTTTTTCCTAAAAATCTACCGTATTTACAATTATCATAGCTGTTAAAGCCCAAATAGCTGCCAAAAATATGCGCTTTGCCGCTTGATTTAGTCATCCCAGCTCAGGTGATGAAGCTCTCCCTCAAGCCTCATATGATCAAAATTATTCTGTCTCAATGCCTCGTAGAGCACGATAGCTACTGAATTTGACAGATTAAGTGACCTTGTCTCACCTATCATCGGTATCCTGATGCACTCATCCGGATGCTCCTTTAGTATCTCCTCCGGAATACCTGCGCTTTCCTTGCCAAACATAATATAGCAGTCGGGCTCAAAATGAGCATCAGAGTACACATGTCTGCCCTTTGTTGTCGCATAATATATCTTTACGCCCGGATTTCTCTCAAGGAAATCCTCCCAGTCCACATATGTGGTGACGTCGAGGTCCTTCCAGTAATCCATTCCGGCTCTCTTTAGTGCCTTCTCTGAAAGTGAGAATCCAAGCGGCTCTATAAGATGAAGCCTCGTGCCTGTCGCGACGCAGGTTCTTCCGATATTTCCTGTATTTGCCGGAATTTCCGGCTCATGTAACACTATGTTCAGCTTTGCCATTTTGTCTCCTGTCAATTTAAACTATTTATTATCAATCCCGGCGCGAAGCTCTGTGACAAACTCCTCAATGCGGCCGAGCGCCTCCTTTAAATCATCAAGCGAATATGCATATGATATACGTAAAAAGCCCTCACCGCACTCTCCGAATGCAGTTCCCGGAACCACGGCAATCTTCTTGCTGTTTAGAAGCTTTGTGGCAAACTCATCGGATGTCATGCCAAACTCCTTGATGCTTGGGAACGCATAAAAGGCCCCGAAAGGCTCAAAGCACTTAAGCCCCATCTCCTTAAAGCGGTGAAGCACATAGCGTCTGCGGCCGTTGTATTCCTCCCTCATCTGTGCAACATCCTCATCGCCGTTTTTCATAGCCTCCACAGCCGCATACTGGCTCGTGGTCGGCGCACACATGATTGCAAACTGATGAATTTTTAGCATCTGCTTTAAAATGGTCTCAGGTGCACATGCATATCCAAGCCTCCAGCCGGTCATGGCATAGGCCTTAGAAAAACCGTTTATGAGCACTGTTCGCTCCTTCATTCCCGGAAACGATGCTATAGACACATGCTTATCCACATATGTAAGCTCTGAATAAATCTCGTCACTTATCACAAACAGATCATGCTCCTTAACCACCTGAACGATTGCTTCAAGGTCTGCTTTTTCCATGATAGCGCCTGTAGGGTTGTTAGGGAAAGGCATGATAAGTATCTTTGTCTTTGGAGTGATAACAGCCTCAAGATCCTCGGCTGTCAGCCTGAAATCATTTTCCTCCTTGAGCTCCACAATCACAGGTGTGCCACCTGCCAGCACAGTACATGGCACATATGAAACATAGCTTGGCTGTGGGATAATCACCTCATCTCCCGCATCGAGCATGGCGCGCAGTGCGATATCTATAGCCTCGCTGCCGCCGACAGTTACCATGATCTCTTTGTTGTAATCATATGTCATGCCGTATCTTCTGTCGAGATATCTTGCAATCTCAACCTTTAACTCCTTGAGTCCGGCATTTGAGGTGTAGAAGGTGCGTCCCTTTTCAAGGGAATATATGCCCTCATCCCTGATATGCCACGGTGTGTCAAAATCAGGCTCACCTACTCCGAGCGATATCGCATCCTTCATCTCGCTCACTATATCAAAAAACTTACGGATGCCCGATGGCTGAATAGTCTTTATGGTACTGGATAAAGGGTCTCTCATTATGACATAATTCCCCTTTCATCGGATTTGACAGGTGCCGCCATGATAGTTCCATGATCCTTGTATTTCTTCAGAATAAAGTTTGTCTTTGTCGAAAGCACCTGATCCAGTGTAGAAAGCTTATCTGTCACAAACTGTGATACCTCGCGCAGAGTCTTGCCCTCGAGTGTGACCATGAGGTCGAAGCCGCCTGAGATAAGGTATACAGACTTCACCTCAGGATAGTTGTATATACGCTCGGCAATCTTGTCGAAGCCCATGCCGCGCTGTGGTGTCACTCTGACCTCTATCATGGCTGTGACCTTCTCAAGGCCTGCCTTGTCCCAGTCAATCAGTGTGTGATATCCGCAGATGACATTCTCCTGCTCCATAGCAGCAATCTCGTTTGCCACACTTGCCTCATCCACACCAAGCATGATTGCAAGCTCCTTCAGGTTTATCCTGCTGTTTTTCTCTATAAATGTTAATATCTTTTCTCTCATGATATATAATCTCCTGATTCAAATATATTAGTTGAAAACCTTGTATATCTCGTCAGTCTGAGCAGTCTCCAAAAATCGTCTCTCCTCGCCGGAAATCAGCACTCTGTCGTTTGAATCGGTTGTGGCACCGACTATAACAGCATTTTGTCCTGTTTTCTCAAGCTCTCTGACCACGCGGGTACCATCTGCAGCTATGATTATCAGACTTCCTCCTGACAAAAGCTTATACGGGTTTATGTCAAAAAATTCACTTATTTCAATCGTATCCTGCCTGATAGGGAGCTTCTTTAAATCGATGTCAAGACCAATTCCCGAAGCCTCTGCCACATCCCAGAGTGCTCCAAAGATGCCTCCCTGCGAAGCGTCATGGATTGCCGCCACACCGGCGCCAATCGCGGATGCGGCCTCCATTGCGGTGGAAATATGGTCTATATATGCTGCTGATTTATCTATAAATGCCTTGGAAAATCTCGTTTCAAGCTCGGCTCTTTTCTCATTTGCAAGAATTGCGGTGCCCTCAAGCCCCACATAGCCTGTCACTATTATGTCCATGCCCGGTGCTGCTTTAGATGATGGTGTAAGCGCCTGCTCATAGGCCTCACCTATTGCTGTAACTGTCACCACGATATTCTTCACCGCACGGCTCACCTGTGTATGCCCACCAAGCACCACAATGCCTGCTTCCTCACATACAGCATCAATCGCTCTCACCGTCTCGCGAAGCACGGCTTCGTTTTCTGTGGTAGGTACAAGCAGTGCCAGCTCTATCCCAATAGGACTTGCCCCCATGGCATAAATATTGTTCAATGCATCATAAACTGCGCAGTTAGCACGCACATGCTTATCCGATACATCAAGCGTGAACGTCTGGGTAGCAGTAACTAACTTAGTTTGGCCACCTGCCTGCATGGAAATCACCGCACAGTCCTCACCTACTGCCGGTTTAAAAAATATTCTGTCGCTTGTGGTATGAAGTTGTTTTAAGACAGAGCGCTTTAAAACCGACTCTGATATTTTACCGTTTTTCATGTGTTTTCCTGTTCCTAATAATAATATGCTGTGTATACTGTTGCAGCCTGGTGCATTGATTGCAAATAACTACATCAAAAACAACTACCTGCGGGCATTTACTGCGTCTGTGCTCCCTGTGCCTGCCCTGCTGCATTCTGGTCTGTCGTCTGCGTCTGGGTGCCCTGTGCCTGCCCTGCTGCATTCGGATCTGTAGTCTGGGTCTGCGCGCCCTGTGTCTGACCTGCTGCATTCGGGTCTGTCGTCTGTGTCTGCGCTGCCTGTGCCGCTGCTGCCGCAGATGCAGCAATAGATTTAACCGAGCCCTCATCATTAGCCGCTGCCGCCGCCTGAAGCTGCGCAACAACCTCCGCTGATGCTCCTGCCGTACCAACCGTCACGATTTTTGGTGATGACTTGTACTTGCTGTTGTTGAATACCTCATCGCTCTGCACTGTTCCATCAACTGTGACCGTCTTCCATAGCCTTGCGGTCACTCCCTTGTGCGCAGACTGCTCGGTGTTGAAATAACCGACCGGCTGACCTGCATCAAACTTAAACTGCGTAACCGGATCCTCCTCGGAAATCGTCTCACTCCTGAAGGAAATTTCCCTGTTTGCCGGTCTCGTCTCCACTCCGTACACATTGAATGTGATGACTCCACCACTGCAATAGCCCTCTATATACACCGGATTGTCCAGATTATTTTTAAACTTAAGATCCTTGTAGGTTCCTGCAATTGCCGCATCGTCAGATGGCTTTACATAGCTTACTATCATGGAATGGTTGTAGCGCTGCACTATGTCAAGCTCAGCCCTTATAACCGCATTGTAGAGAGTGGTCGCAACCTGACACACACCTCCACCTACCGAGTCAACTACCTGACCGTTCTCATATGCGCCTGCTATCTGATAGCCGTTGTCAGTTGTGATAGGGCTGATAGCCTCGTAAACCGAGAACTGCTCACCCGGATATATGACACTGCCGTTTATCAGGCTGCACGCGTTCTTTACATTGGTTGCACGCCCTGCTGCCGAGCTGCTGAAATCGGTAGAAAAGCCTCCCAGATTATCCTTAATCTTTGAGAGCTCTTCCTTTGACCCCCTCGGCTGAACCGTATTTGTGACCAGCTCTATCTCATTCGCCGAGCCATCCCAGCTATTCTGCAAAAAGTCATTTATGGCATAGACTGATTTTACCACATCGACCTCTTTGCCTTCCTGTCCCGGAACAAAATCGAAGCTGTCGCCGTTTCTCTGCAGCGAATTGTCAACTGCCTTTATATTGAGCTCGTCGCTCTTATCATAAATCATCTTTGCGGTCTTTTGTTTATCAACCGACAGATACATATTGACGGCAACATTGCCCTTTTTGAGCTCCTCTGACTCCACAAATCTGTCAATCAGGCTGCCCTCATGGCACACTGAAAGAGCCTCGTCCGCCGCTGCATCAGTGTCCGCCGAAACAGACATTTCCTGTGCTGTTGCATCAAATGAACTATTTGCACCCTTTAATGAAAAGGATGTATCCTTTATGCTGTCAACATAGGCATCAACTGCTTTTTTTGCTTCTTCCTTTGTCATACCGCCTACATCCACACTGCCAATGCACACACCCTCTGTAATTGTCTGTACCTTTGCCTTCTTTGTGCCTGACGAACCGCTTGCATATGCACTTACCATGCCTGATGCTGCCACAAGCACAAATGCCATTGTACCCAGTAATAATGCTTTTTTATTAATCTTCATTTCCGATTCCTTTTCCTGAGGCTGTTAAAAGCGCCCCTGTCATCCGCTTAACTGAACTGCATTTTATATCATATTATCATATTTTTTCCATATTTCAAGAAAAGCTATACAAGACTTGACACAAATGTTGTCACAAGCATCGCTGCTATAACCACTATTATCACTATAGCAACCACCTTCTGATTTCTTTTTTTATTAAAATCGTACATACTATTCACCTCTGTTCAAAAATGAGTTATACTATTTTCATATATGAGAAAGGATTTTCCAACATATGATTCCAATTTGTCTAATTTTATTCATTTTATTTATTGCAGTGATAACTTTTGCCATAAAGAGGGCTGATTCTGCCCAGGCAAAGGTCACCGAGGAGTTCTGGGAGAAGGAGCGTAAAGCCAACTCAACCCTCCGCGGAGATACCACTGACCTGTGTTATATTACCATACCGGAAAAGTTTTTTCCATTAAATAATGATAAAATAAATGATTTAAGGGATAAAACCCTTGTCAATCTCACCGGAATGACAAACACTGATTTAAAGCTTAAATATGGCATTCTCAATTTTAAAAAGCTGTCTGAATATGATGATAATTTCACGAAATTTGTTTCAATGCTGCCAGACTATTACAATAGGCTTAAGGAGGCAGGCTATGAATCGCTGGGCAATGAACTGCTTGAGCTTGCAGTGGAGCAGGGTGCCGATTCAAAGAACGTATACAGTCTGTTAGCCAACGCCTTCATCAGCATGTCAAAAGCTGACCGGCTTGCGGAGCTTATCGAGAAAGCAAAGCAGCTCAATTCTCTTTCAAGGGATGGAATCGTTTCTATGCTTGAGAGCCTACAGACTGATACCGCCTCGGCTGGTAATTAATTTGCGTTGTAGCTTATTTGCGTTATAGCTTATTGTATTATAGCTTATTGTATTAAAACTTATTCCGAGCCATCCTCACACCTATTAATGTACTTACTGCGATATTCATCGTACAGCCTTGATGCCTGACTTCTGGTCAGGTTGTCCCACGATATGACATCTGCTATCCCATACTCAGCCATCAGCTCCTTTAGCTGTCTGACCTGATGTGCTGTGGCAGGTGTCTGTTTTTTTGCCTTGTATACAAGCGGCTTTGACTCCACCGGCTCACCCTTTTCATCCATCAGTACAAGCAGCTTTTCAAATATCTGCTTTGTCTCTATCGCATCATCGAGCGCCCTGTGGGCATTTTCCCTGCTCACACCAAAATACTCACACAAATCCTCCAGCTTCTTCGACTGCTCAGCAGGCAGACATTTTCTGGCTATTTTCAGCGTATCATATGCATTCAGCGAGAGAGTTCGCTTGTGATTTACCGCCCACTGCTTTAAAAAGCTGTAATCAAAGGTCACATTCTGCCCGAGTATGATATCATCCCCGATAAAATTAAGCAGGTTATCCACAGCCTCGTCCATATCTGCCGCGTTTTCCACATCACTGTCGGTAATTCCCGTTAATTCCTGCACACGCTGTGGAATATGCTGCTTCGGATTTACCAGTGTGGATATCGTATCCACTATCTCGCCGCCCCTCACACGTGCCGCACCTATCTCTATTATCTTGTCGTTTTTAGCTGAAAGACCTGTCATTTCAAGGTCAATCACCGTGTAATTTTTTATATTGTCTATGTTGCTCATTTTTCTTAGTCCGTAAACCTTCCCGGCTTTTACCACTATAGTCATTTCACGTTACTGTTATTTTATATACTCCGCTATAGCCATATCGCGTTACTGTTATTCTATATACTCCACCAGCGCCTGGTGGTCAAGCGGGTCTCTCATGTCGTAGTGGAAAAGCGCCCACACCGGCTCCTTATGATACTTTGGCAGCTCATCCAGCTTTCGCGTGTGCTTGTCCGGAAAAATATAGTGGAACGGCTCCACATGCGACAGCTTTCCATTTTTACAGTATGCATGTGTCATATGCTTGAAGCTTCCTATATCTGTGGCCCACCTCGGGCGGCTCTTGCAGTTCTCACGATAGTACAAGTCAAAGATGAGTGACTCCTGAATCATGCTGTAAATCTGCGCATTTTCATCAAAATCAGTATTATCTCTATCTATGGCATTTTCGTCAAAATCAGTATTATCTCTATCTCCGGCCTTTTCTGATAATACCACAGAAGTTATAGCATCGCTGTCACAGCCATGCAGGTATAAAGCCAGAAATTCTAGCAATATCTCACACCTTCTGATGCGCGAATGGCTCATTCCAAAATAGCCGTTTGCCTCATAAAAATCTCCAAGCTCCTGAAAAAACTCAAACGCACTGTCAAAGATACACTCCATGAGCTTCATCGTAATCTCAAACTGTCCGCTGTTGTAATACACCTCAAGCATCTCCTCGACGCGCTTAATCTTTATCACATCATCAAACGAAAGCCATTTTGTGGACATAACCTCATACGGTGGCTTGTCATGGTACACAATACCATATTCCGCGGCATGCTCAAACATGTACGAGCCCTTGAGTACCTTTAAGAATCCAAGCTGCAGCTGGTTTGGCTTAAGCTCATAAATCTCATCAAAGGAACGCCCAAAGCTGTCATAGTCCTCGTATGGCAGCCCTGCAATCAGATCCAGATGCTCATGGATATTGTTGCCGCTTTGAATGAGCTTCACAACCTCCTTAAGCCTCTCAAGCTTCATAGTCCTGTGAATCTCCTTAATCGTGACCTCATTGGTGGACTGCACACCGATTTCAAGCTGTATCAGCCCCGGCCTCATATCAGAAATCAGCTCAAGCTCCTCCTGATTCAGCAGATCCGCCGATATCTCAAAGTGAAAGTTTGTCACACCATTGTCATTCGCCTTTATAAAGCGCCACAGCTCCATGGCATGAGCATGATTGCAGTTGAAGGTTCTGTCCACAAACTTAATCTGAGGCACCTTCTGGTCTATGAAAAACTTAAGCTCCCTTTTGACAATCTCAGTATCCCTGAAACGCAGTGTCTTATCCACCGATGACAGACAGTAGCTGCACGAAAACGGGCATCCCCTGCTGCTCTCGTAGTAGATGATGCGGTTTGAAAAATCATCAAGCGTATCATAGCAGAATGGGATTTCACTCATGTTTTTGATTGGGCGTGGACTTGTGAATACTATTTCACCGGCTTTATTGCCTCCTATGTTGTTCACACTTGTACTATTACCTGTGCTGTTTTTTCTGAAGGCAATGCCTGCAATATCACTCAGCTTTCTTTTATGCGCATAGTAACCGCACAGCTCTCTAAAGGTATCCTCTCCCTCGCCTATCATCACACCGTCTATGTATGGATTTTCCCGCAGAAATGCCTCCACCTCGTAAGACACCTCAGGGCCTCCAACCCATATCGGCACTGACGGACAAAGCTTTTTATACTCGCGTGCAATATCAGTCACATAATCAATATTCCATATATAGCACGAAAAACAAAGTACGTCGGGCTTTCTCTTATAAAGCTCCTCAAGAATGTAGTCCTTCTGATTGTTTATCGTGTATTCCGCAAGCTCCACAGCATCCCTGTACTCCCCGGCACAGGCGCGCAGTGAGTAAACTGCGAGGTTTGAATGTATATATTTTGCATTGATTGCTGTCAGTAAAATATTCATGGTTTCTCCTCAAAAAATGACCCTTGAATGTAGACTTTTTACCACATTCAAAGGTCTGCTTCGTATTATTACAGCATCGACATATTAACAAGTCTGTCATAAATGCCACTTGCAAACAGCACCATCATGCCAATCGTGCAGATTACCGACAGTACAAATCCTATTATCGATGTAATCATACCGGCAGTTGCTATTGCATTGTTATACTGCTTTGCCTTTTTGGACATTTTGGAAGCAAGCATGCCGACAATTCCAAGTCCCATCAGATATCCAAAAAACGAGAAAATAATACTGCAAATACCAAGCACCAGGGAAACCACTGCCAGCTTAGCACCCTCCCTCTCGTCATCTATGATGGTCACATTGTTGTAAAGCATCTCAAGACGGATACGCCTTGACTTACGCAGCATAACAAGCATAGGAATACCGAGCACGACAAATGCAATACAGTTCATTGCCGAAAACTCATTAATCCTGTCGGCCACTCCGCCTCCCTCAAATATTCCCGATGATAAAAGCCCTCCCATATCTACAACAGTATGGAAAATGGCAAGCATCCAGAAATTGCGTGTAGACGCGTATATCATGCAAAACAGCACACCCATGAGACCTGCTGAAATAACCTGTATCAGACAACTGCTGAACTTAACCCCTGCGCCCATATTGGAAAAATGCATCAATCCAAACAGTACGCCTCCCAAAACTACGGCTCCTGTGATTCCACCTTTCGTCTTTGGAAAAGCTCTCAGCAGCAGATTAAACACTACGCCTCTGAACACCAGCTCCTCAACAAATCCTACAAGGCAGACCGCAATAAAGAAAAAGATGATGTTGTAAAATGCCTTCACATCACCATGCTCACCCAAAAAGCATAAATAAATGCCTGAAACAACAGCATACAAACAGTACACTATGAAAAAACCGCCTGTGTATAAGCTTCTTGTCCATCCTGCTGCATTTTCCTTAAAAATATCCCACAGCCCAAATATATATGTGATGCCAAGAAAAATAACTAAAACAACTGTCTCCACAATAGCCTGCAGCAGATAATCATCCGCCTTTTCCATGCCCGGAATCAGTCCCAGCACTTTTCCGCTCCACTGCAAGGGTGCAATGAAAATAAAAACTGCAAGAATGGCAAATATTATATTTGCCGGTGCCGAAAGGTTTCTCAATTTCTGTTTCATAATTTTAAATCTCCTCATTTGCGTTTAATTTGATATGAAAATATTCTATAGCATTTACTTTGACATTGCAAGCAAAGGATTTCATACTTCAATGGACAGCAAAAAAGCCCTGTCCTTACAAACAGAGCCCTATGCATTATTTTGCACTTACAAGTCTTACTATCACATCAATTCCAGCCGCCCAAAAGAGTATCGCCCCCACGATATATACCTTTGTCTTCTGCTCGAAACCGTAGTGATATCCTGTGTAAATGCCTGCCACTATACAGATGACAGTGAGCAGCGCCACCATTATCATAATGGTGAAAAGTCCGGTACCGAGGAAGCCGAATGCTATTCCTGCAAGAACCGTATAAAATGCGGTGATTCCTGCTATTCTTAGCACTCTTTTCATGTCAAGCTGCGCCTGACAATGCTCCTCAATCCTTTCGTTTCTTATAGCCTTTCCTATAAGCCTGATCCCCAGTCCTATCAGTATTCCGATAGAAATTATCTCTCCTAAAAGTGCTTCATCCTTCACCGAGTATTTCCCATTAAGAAAGCTTGACAGAAAATACCCGATATACATTGCTAACAACTGGCAAACTGCAACTATGAAGCAAATGGCTGTAAGCTGTTTCTTATTTACTTTCTGGATCAGGGATCCCTGACATTCCATCGCAACGAAAATCTCCAGTGAGCTTCCCGCCACGATTAACAGATATTCTATCCAGCCCATTTTTGCCTCCCATAATCTTTAAACATCCTTTAATTAATTATTTGTCGCTATCTGCTTTAGCATCTATTGAAGCTAATTTATATATGAACTTAACGCTGCCCGTCTGTCCATCAGCGATTGCTGAGTATGTCTGATATTCCTCACCTGCATCAATTACTGCCTGAAGCTTGTCGGTGAATGGCTTTAAGTCACCGTTGTATGCGTCGAGAATCTTGTTGATTCCTTCCTCATTAAACTGTACCATACCATCTGCAAGTGTGTGTGCACCCTCTGAAAGTGTCTTAGAGCCTGTTGTGAGCTGGTCTACACCTGAGACTATCTGATTTGTTCCATCTGCAAGCTGTGATGCTCCGCTGTTGAGCTGTGCATTGTTTGCTACAAGTGTGTTTGAACCGTCTACAAGCTGCTTGATACCGCTTGTGAGAGTTGGTACTGAGTTATACAATGTCTGTGTTCCATCTGCAAGTGCCTTCATTCCTGTTACAAGACTGTATCCATTTGCCTGCTTTTGATTAATAGAGGCTGCTACAGTCGCTTTTGTCTGCTCTGCAGACGTTATAGTAGCCTGCTCAGCTCCTGAAACTGCTCCTGTATAGGCTGCTGTTGTTGCTGCCTGACTTGCTCCTGTATAGGCTGCTGTTGTTGCTACTAAACTTGCTCCCGCATAGGCTGCTTCTCCTGCCGTCTGTCTTGCTGCTGTATATGCTGCTGTTCCTGCTGCTAAGCTTGCTCCTGTATAAGCTGCTTCTCCTGCTGTCTGACTTGCTGCTGTATATGCTGCTTCTCCCGCTGCAATCTTAGAAGCATCCTTGGCTGTTGATGCTACACTTCCAGCTAAGTTATTTATTATTGTATCAATCTGTTCATTGACACATGCTTCAGCCGCTCCGTCTTTCATTCCAACATTCTGGTCAAAAAAAGTCTTTGCTGAATCATAATCTGTGATTGCAGAATTTTTTTCAGCCATCTTCTGTACAAACTGTGCTTTCACACCACTCTCAATTACCGGCTTAATACTTTCTAATTGTTTCTTTGCTTCATTTGTTATATAGTCAGTTTTTCCGGATGTAAATTCCTGTTCAACAGCACTTGCTGCCTGATTCTTTATTTCAGTTTCCTGTTGTTTTACTGTCTCAGCTGCTACTGACTTAATCTGCTCCTTCTGATCGTCTACTGCGGCCTGAGCCTTTTTCTCAATATCTTCTTTCTGATCAGCTACTGTACTCTGTGCCTGTTTCTGTATATCTGTTTTTTGTAAGTCAACAGCACTCTGTGCCTGCTTTTGAATGGCTGTTTTCTGTGACGCAACTGTTGTCTGTGCCTGTTTTTCTATTTCAGATTTTTGAGACTCCAATGTGCTGTGTACCTGATCTAAAAGAGTCTTCTTTTCTGAATCAGTAAATTTTGCTGAAACAGTTGCATTAAGCAAAGCCACTCCATCATTCAGTGATTTTGCACTAGAGTTTAATGTTGTTATGCCATTAGATAAAGTAGGCACATTTGAATTCAGTTTATTCAATCCACCACTTAATGTACTAACACCATCAGTATATGTCTTAAGTCCACTCTTCAGTGTGCCAACTCCTGATGCGAATGTGCCGAGCTTGCTCTGCAGTGTTGAAAGTCCGTCAGAAAGTGTGTCCGTACCCTCTGCCAGTGTCTTTGAACCATCCTGAAGCTGTGTTGAGGCATCCTTTAAGTCATTTATCATGTCATCGATGTCTGATGTGTCAATTCCGTCTGTGCTTACATAATCAGATGCATTTACCACGAAGGTCATGGCTGCAGGCATTGAGAAATTTTCCACATCTGCTGTCATTTCCATGTATTCAGGGATATTTACATCGGAATCGAGGTCTCCGTCCTTGATTCCGAGGCTGTCCTTTAAGCCCGGAAGTGCATAGCCGAGCACCACGCTTGATGAATCGCTTACCTCTGCCTTGCCGTTCGTCACTTCGATATTCTCAAAGCCATCACCGAGTACAAGTCCTGTTACTGCTGCAAATGGTACAGAAACTGTCTGCTTCTCGCCGTTTACTGTCTCTGTATATGACGTGGTATTTGTGTAGTCAAAACGGATTTTGACCTTTCCTGATTTTCCTGCAAGGTCCTCAGGTGAGATTTCTTTTCCATCGAGGTAGTATGTAACCTTCTGTGTTACAGGCGGTTCCTCTGTTGCTGTGCCCTGATAGTAAATGTCCTTGCCACCGGCCTGCCAGGTGAGCTTATCACCGCTTTGTGTGAATTTTTCCTTGCCCTTTACGTTCTCGATATCTGAAAGGTTTGAAGCATCCTCCAAGGTATCCTTTTTGTCTTTATTTTTAAGGTGATCTACTACGATTGTTTTGTTTACGTTGCCGTTTGCATCTGAGATGAGATATACGCTCTCGTCCTTGTCTGCGTCGTTATCCTTTAATGATACGCTGTCCATGAGCTTATCTGCTATGTCATCCGCATCCTTGCTGCTTCCTGTTGTGCTGTCTGCCTCGGCTGTGACTGCTGTGCTGTCCTTCTCTGCAAAAACCGCTGTTGCTCCGATTCCTGTACCTACAAGTGCTATTGTGAGGACTCCGGCTACAACACGGACAATATATTTACTTTTTAACTTTTCTTTCAATTCTGGTAATTTCATGTCTCATTCCTCCTGATTTTGTTTTTGAGGTCATATTTTTATGTTATGAGGGTTAAAAAGTATTTTATCCCTCATTTATGATTAATCAGATTACTAAGCTGTCAGGTTCTTGTTTTTAAAGCCTGCGCTTGTGGCACATATTACTTTGTCAAAAATCATAAACATTGACGGAAGTATAAATACTACTACAAACATACTGATGATTGCGCCTCGTGCAAGCAGTATACAGATAGAACTGATCATATCAATGTTTGAATAAAGTCCTACACCAAAGGTTGCGGCGAAGAAACAGAGTGCACTGACGATAACTGAGTTTGTCGAATCTGCAAGTGCCTTTGTGATTGCCGGCTTTTTGTCCATTCCGGTGTATCTGTTCTTTCTGTACTTTGTGGTCATAAGTATCGCATAGTCAACCGTTGCACCAAGCTGTATGGTTCCGATTACGATGCTCGCGATAAACGGAAGCTTCGTTCCTGTAAATCCCGGAATTCCCATATTTACAAAAATTGCAAACTCGATGACCGCTACAAGTATGATTGGAAGCGATACCGATTTGAATACCACGAGAATGATAAGGAATATCAATACGATTGATACCGCACTTACACGCTTAAAGTCTGTATCTGTGATAGTGATAAGATCCTTTGTACAAGGTGCCTCACCGATAAGCATTGCGTCCTCGCTATAATTCTTTACTATCTTTTTAATCTCTGTTATCTGGTTGTTTACCTCATCAGATGCTGTCGCATATTTTGATGAAACAAGCATCATCTGGTAATCACCATTTTTAAATATCTCCTTTGCCTCATCCGGCACCATATCATCCGGTATGGTAGGTCCGAGTATTGAGTCAAGCGATACCGCAAGCTTTACTCCATCGACCTTCTTTATATCATCTATCATGCTTATGCTGTCTGCCTTTGACATATCGCTCGGTGCGATGATGATATGTGTGGCACCCATAGCATACTCCTTGTCGAGTCTCTCGTTGGCCTGCTTACTGTATGCGCTGTCAGGCATGGTTCCTGCAAGGTCGTAGTAGACCTGATCATGAGTGTATCCGTATATTGCTGGGATGAGCACTACGATGAAAATCACTGCAAGTATCTTATAATGATTTGTTACCCAGCTTGCAATCCTGGAAACATCAGGCATGAGAATCTTGTGCTTTGTCTTCTCGATTGCCTTATCACATGCAAGAATCAGTGCAGGGAGAATTGTTACACATCCGATAACTCCGAATACAACGCCCTTTGCCATTACGATTCCCAGGTCAAGTCCAAGTGTAAAGCTCATGAAGCAGAGGGCTACGAAGCCTGCGATTGTTGTGATTGAGCTTCCTGTTACTGAGACAATTGTGTGGGAAATGGCATGTGCCATGGCTCGCTTCTTGTCTCCGTCATATCTGTCTATCTGCTCCTGATAGCTGTGCCACAGGAAAATCGAATAATCCATTGTTACGGCGAGCTGCAATACTGCTGTCAGTGCCAGTGTCAGGTATGAAATCTGTCCCTGTATAAAGTTTGTTCCCAGGTTATAGATAATAGCCATTCCTATGCTTAGGAGGAATAACATCGGAACAATTATTGAATCCATTGTAATTCCCATGACAAGCATTGAAAGCAATGCTGCTATGATGACATATATAGGAGCCTGCTGCATAACAAGTGTCTTTGTATCTGCGTTGACCGCTGCCATTCCTGCTACGAAGCAGTGGTTTTTCACCATCTTATCCATCTTGTTGACGGCTTCCATTGTCTCATCCGAACCCATTGTGTCACTGTAGGTGACGAGCATGAGCTGGCTGTTTGCATCCTTGTTGTTGAATGCGTTGTACACCTCATCCGGAATTGCCTCTCTTGGCAATGTGGAATCAGCGATTGTTCCGTACCAGATGACATCCTTAACCCCCTCAAGGTCCTCAATGTCATCAGCCAGAGTCTCTATGTCCTGATCCTTCATATCCTCTAAGATCACAAAAGACAACGCTCCGGTTCCAAACTCATCTACCATGATATCCTGGCCCTTCATAGTCTCTATCTGGCTTGGCAGATAAGAAAGGATATCAAAGTTGATTCTCGTGTTGATAAAGCTGATGCCCGACGGTATAAGCAGTGCAAATGCAACTATCAGTATCAGCACACGATGTTTTACGACTCCTTTTCCAAATTTAATCATTAGATTCACCACTCTTTCTTTTATTCGTATTGAAGTATAAAAAAAAAGACCGAATAAATAAATATTCAATCTCTTCGATTTGTCATGTGAGATATACAAATCCATCAATTTGTATATCCGATATGACACATATATGATATTGTATTTGATTTCTGACACCTTTTCACAGCATTTTCATATTTATATGAACACGTGCCTCTTTATGATTCTGCTTTATGAGCTTGCTTAAGCCGTCATTTTCCATGACAATTGTCCTCTACAGCTCACTTAGTATATCATCCATCGAACGCGTAATCAGATACATGTATGCCTCAGCCATCTCCTTCGGCTCAATATCATCCATGCCCTGGGCTATCCAGCCCTCCGTGATAAAGCACAACGACTGCGCATAATATGTAGAAATCACCTCCGGTGTTAGCCAGCGGTATTTGGATTTCTTTCCTGTGCTCTTTTCGCTTATGATATTCATAAACATCTCGCAGACGCACTTCATGGCAATCTGATTGAACGTCACAGCGCCCTCCAGCTTTAGTGCTTTCTTGTAAAAAACACTGTTTGCCGAGATATTATTGAGCATCAGCACAATCGCTTCAAAAATCATTCCGGCATTGAGCAGCGGCTTGATGGGCTCAAGCAGCTCGGTTTTGATAATCCACTCTATCAGCTCGTACTTGTCCTGAAAATGATTGTAAAACGTAGGGCGGATAACTCCAGCCTTGTCCGTTATCTCTTTAATTGTAATCTTATCGATTGGCTTTTTCGCTGAAAGCTCTATAAGGCTCTCAGCGAGCACCAGATCTATTGCATTCTTACCTTGCTGTGTCATTACTCATCAAACTCCATCGTGACAAAGTAGCCCTTCTCAGTCTCCCTCACATCCACGACATCGCCCTCACGGCTTTTGAGCCTCTCGCTGACCACGTAGTTTCCCGACATGGCAATCGCATGCTCTATCGTATAATAATATGAAGTCGGAAGCTTGCTCTCTGTTACCTTCAGATGGTCACCGACCTTGGTAAGTCCGGGTCTCTCCATCTTAAACTCCATCCGACGCATTCTGTCGCCTTTCTGTTACTGCTTAATTGTCCTCTTTTCTATCCTCAACAAACGTTGCCTCAAACTCCTTTTGCTTGTTGTAGGCGCTCTCCGCCTTTGTAGCACGGCTTGTAATCCAGATATTTGATACTCCGTTGAAAATCAGTATGATACCGACAACAACAGTGGCTGTCTTCATTACATCAAATGCATTTGTCACACAGATTATTCCAAAAATCAGACTGATTATTGAAAAAATCAGGCCGACACTCCAACCTCCGTAACCGTATTTTCTGGCATCCACTGCCTCAATAATGCTCCTGATGCTGTGAAAAATGAGCACCAGACCGATGACTATAGGTATCAGGCTCACCACAACCTTTGGCTGTACCAGAAACCATATACCCACTGCCAAAACCACAAGCCCCAGCATCGCTGAAAAACCATTCGTAACTATATTCAAAAAATAGCTGCACATATAGACTGCTCCGATGATGATAAGCACTACCGCAAGCACATTGGCCACAATCGTGAGCACCGAAGCCCTCCATATGATAAACACCAGTCCCAGCGCTATGCAAAGCACTGATGACAGTAGAAAATCAGCCTTGATTCTGCCTAAAAACTCCTTCATACACGACCTCCTTTATATATCCTGCCCTACATTACTTTTCTAATTCTGTTCCTCTGCACTTTTCTTAACCAGGTCAAGAACAGTCTGAAGCTCAGCACCCTCAACCGGTGCAGCTCCATATCCAAGACGCTTGTAATCCTCTGTAATCTCAGCCAGCTCAGTAGTTTTATCGCCCTTCGCATCAATTACAAAATATCTGCCCTGTGATGCAGCATCATCCCACACGAGATAAGCACGGATTGCGCAGTTTGGAGCCATATCCCTTGTCGGAAAATCAACTCTGGTGACATTGAGCGTATCTGAAATCTGCATAGACATAACAGAGAAATCCTCCTCCATATACGGATACATACGCTTCTGCTGATATGCCTCCTCGTACAGCTCATCTATTAGCTTTTCCTTCTCATCGGCGAGTCTGTCCATGAACTCTTTTCCGCCCTCAAACATCTTTGTCGGCAGGAAAATATGCTCATACTGCATACGCTCGAAGATGACATACTGCTCTGCTGTCATCTGTACAGTCTTGCCCTTTGTCGGTGATGTAGGATGTCCCTCTCTTCTGGCCTTTTCCACTGCCTCAATCTTTTCTACAAAAGGCTTTTTGAAAATCAGATTGTGAGTGAACGGGTTGAATGCGATACCATTAATCTTTGACTCTTTATTTGCCACCATGTTGTTGACTGCAAGAAACGGCATATTTACAATGCATGGTGACGGATGATCCTTAGAAAGCTGTGCCTTTGAGGTATAAATCGGCATGAAAGCCTCTCCCTCACCGTTTTTAATAAATAGCGGAATCGGCTTGTTGTTCTCTCCGACATTTGCAGGTACCAGGAATCTGCTCTTAGTGCATTTTTCAATGAGCTTATTGAGCGTCTCCGCCTTTTTGTCGCTTGAATACTGTGTCATCAGCGCCTCAACCTCCGGGTTTTGCACCTCAAGAGTGAAGGCCGGATCATTCTTTAATTTATTTTTGATTTTATTTTTATCCATTTATACTGCTTCTCCTTATATTAAATGCCCGGATTTACATCCAGGCATTATTTTAACACATTTCTTTTATCAACTCAACAATCTTAGTATCTCTTGCTATCCATTCTTTATCAAGAAAAGCGCTGTTGGCCTTTATTATCTCATCCGGCGTAGCCCATGACAGATGATACTCAAGCCTTATCTCGCTGTCTGTCATCTGTGCTGCCACATGCTCGTCCTTCACATCACAGAAATACACGTAGGTGTGACAGTAATATATCTTGTCAGCCTCAAATATATCGCGTCTCTTTTCTATGACCTTGCCACACTCCCTGATGCTTTCCGGCACGACAAGTAGCCCTGCCTCCTCGCGCACCTCCCGCGCCAGCGCCACCTCGTTGGTCTCGCCTGCATCGATGCCGCCGCCCAGTATCTTGTAGTAGCCCTCACCGGCCTGCTGCATGGCAAGCTTTCCATCCCGGATAATAACAGCGCGCACTGCGAAGCGCTCAAATACCTCCATATCATCGGAATAGTTGTGTTTGTCAAATGTATATAGCGTCCTCATGTTTGTCCTCCGTGTATTGGTATTATTCTACACCATTTGCACGTAAGATGGAATATGTTTTTCTTCATTAATATCGTTGATTTTACGCTTACACTCGCGACAGCAAACAAACCGTTTCAAGTGTCGGAAACTGAAATTTGATATTCCTAATCTAATTACCATCTTCACGTCTTTCCGTAAAGATGTCGATAAGCTCAATAAATGCCTGCATAAACTGTTTCTTTTCAGCATCAATCTGATTTTTCTTAAGTTCATATACCCGAGACTTCAAATCTGCGATGGCCTCTTCCACTTCATCTATTTTATCATATTGGGTATCTAATCGTCTCTGTAAATCTGAAATTTTTTATCGTAATGAATATCTGTAGCATCCAGATTATCCATACACGAGTATATATGTAACATCTTGTTTTCTTCTTCAATAATCTCACACTCCTATTTCGGTAATACTAATGGCGAATTTTTCAATAATCCTGCAATAACAGAGTTGTATTTGGCTGTTCCGTAATCCTCAACAATGCTTGTTATTCTAGCCCCGGCATCCTTGGAAGAAGCACCACACAGAAAGACTCTCTCATCCGCTGTTCCATAGTCCAGCACGATAAACCGATCATGGAATATGCCACCAGTCTTCTTCATTGACAGTTTTACAGTTGGATATTCCTTACGGAAATCCGTATATTCTATGTTGTGAAGTTTATTATTCCCAACATTATCGCTAAATAAAATAATATTTACTCCTGTTGGAGAATTCTTAAGATGTACCAGCGTTCTTAAACCAATGTAATTATCAACCACATATATTGATGACTTTGCCTGCCTGTAAATAGACTCGTAAACCTCATCCGCACTACTAAATTTTGCATTAAACATAAGCCATTTTTCATCATCATCTGAAATAAAACTATTCATCATATCCGCAAGTTCAGATTTCGTCACTACATCCTTCAATCCTTCTGCAACATCAGAAATCTGTTTTTCAAGAGATATCATATCAGAATTGATTTTGCTGATTTCAATTCTGTTATTTGCAGTCTCCATACTTAACTGAAGTAATTCTCTCTGACCGATTAAATCACGATTTTCTAATATGTAATCTTTCATTCTTTTGAAGGTTCTTATTAATGCCTTACTCTGTTTAACAGCCAATGGCCCTTTTAAAACAGTCATCAGCATATATAGTCCTTGCTCTGTAAATACATGAGGATTATATCTACTCTTACTGTTAAGATTTGCGGTCAAAAAATTTGACCGCAAATCTTCTACCTCATCATCCGTTAATTCAAACATAAAATCTTCATCAAATTTCTCAATATTATTTTTTACCTGTTGGTTGAATGCTTTTGTGGTATAACCATATATTTCAGAAAGATCTGAGTCTAAGATTACTCTTTGACCTCTGATTTCATAAATTCTTTCTTTCATATACTCTTCTGTAATTTCAATTACTGCAATCTCTTCTTTCTTCTCTTCTGCCATAAGATTTCCTTCCTAGTCTTGCGGTCACAATTTGTGACCACAAAATCCATACAACCATTTTACGCAATAAAAATGATCTACTCATCAACTTCCACTTTCCTCATCTTGTCATAATACGCTTTATACCTGTAAATCGTTCTCTCACTGACATTATTCCTTCTTGCAATCTCTATCATAGTCATTCCACTTTCATAACCGGCAACAAAATCATTGTAGATTGCCATCCATTTTGCATTATGCTTCTGCCTTCCGCTTAATTTACGATTTTTATAATATTCCAGTTCTTCGCGCAGCTCGGCGTTTTCATTTTCTAATTCTTCAATTTTTTTTAATGCTTTCTCAAGTGTTATTACCTTCTCCACTTCTTTGTCCCTCCGTTCATGTCATTTTCGTTTTGTCTATATTATATATTGCTAATCAGTATTAGTCAATTTGATTTTGTCATACAGGAACACTTTTCATATTCATAATACTTCTTTCTCATTTCTGCTCCACTTTCCGTACATAATTCGTTTTTGCAGCCAATTTGAATTATCTGGAAATCTATATTGATGGATTTAACGATAAGGGAATTCAGATAGCGAATGCTTTTCTTGATGTGATGAGATGTAAATTAACAGAGCTTGGTGCTGATTCTACTGATGCATTTGCAAGCATATTTGATAATTAACACATTGAAGCAGAACAATATTATATGAATATTCTGTCAGAAGATTTGAAACCGATTGTCTCTGACCTGCGAAATATTCATATGAAAGATAGCAATACCGCCAGCGACATTGACTATCAAAGCATGGTCAAAAATATCATTGATTAAAAGAAATATTTTCCCGTTCCAAACCGGCAAAGGAGCATCGGAAGTTGAGACGGAGGAATCCAAAATTGTAAAATCAAATTACTCCCTGTTTCTTCTTAGCCCTATTGTCACCACCAAAACGTGAAATCGGTGGCATAAGTTTATCTATGTCCGTTCCGGCTGTTTTGATTTCTCCATCCTTATCTCTAGATTAGATAAGATAGATATTATTCTTATCAGTCTAAATACTTCATTACCTTGTCCTTTGAACACTCCAAGGCGACCAAAAAGGACATCCCTTGACCCGTAATAATTACGGTTCAGGAATGTCCTTTTTACGCTTCTTTCTTCTCCGGTGTGCATTGTGGCTGTCTCGCATTTTTTGATTTAGGTAAATTAAAATTCTCTCCAACATCCAGTCCGCATTTCTTTTTAATCTGTGCAATATACCGCGAAGAAACCTTAAGTCCAGTCTGTTCCAACACATAAGCCTTTATCTGATTATACGTTGCCTTTCCTTTGAACTCTGATAAATCTATATTCTCTTAAGAGAAGTCAACGTTCACTTTTCTACTGTCGACCAGTCTCCGTTCCACTTCGGTCCGCGCTGAGCAAAGGTCCACCGGACCTTTAGCGCCCTTGGAAAGTAAGACAACAAACCGTTTCAATGTGGCTTGTAAATGGAAAGCAGTCATATGGTGTTGCACGCTTCACTGTATATCCATGCTTTGTGAGATACTTTAAATCCCTCGCCAGTGTTTCCGGACCACACGACACATACACCACTCTCTCCGGCGACAGCTTGACAACCGATGATAAAAATGCCTCGTCGCTGCCGGTTCTTGGAGGATCCATTATGACAACATCCGCTTTCTCATCCTTTTGTGCCATCTCGACCATGAATTTTCCGGCATCGTCATTGTAGAAGCGGATATTTCTGATGTCGTTTCGCTTTGCATTGATGACTGCATCGCGGATTGCATCACGGTTTAGCTCGACTCCGATGACTTCACCTGCATTTTTCGCTGCTATGATGCCTATGGTTCCGGTGCCGCAGTATGCATCGATTATGCGCTCCTTGCCGGTGAGGTGTGCCTCATGAATGGCTTTTTCGTATAAAAGCTCCGTCTGTACCGGATTCACCTGATAAAACGAGCCTGGTGAGATGCGGAAGGTGCAGCCACACAGCTTATCCTCTATGAAGCCCTTGCCATAAAGCGTGATGTTTCTGTCTCCGAGCACCATGCTTGTCTTTTTATCATTCACGTTGAGCACCACTGTCGTGATATTGGGATGCTTTTTCCTGAGTGCTTTTACGAAATTGTTCTTCGATGGAAGTATCGGCGATGCCAGGACAAGCACTACCATTATCTGCCCTGTTGCATAGCCCTTTCTCACGAGAACATGTCTGAGAAGCCCATAGCCGGTGTCCTCATCATAGGTCTTTATCCTGAATGAGCGGAGCATATCCTTTATGTCCCTTATTATCTCATCTGACTCCTGCTCCTCTATCATGCAGCTTTCGATATCCACCACATCATGTGTGTTTTTCCTGTATGCTCCCGCCACAATCTGACCGCGCCTCGTACAGTCAAAGGCTGCATGAACCTTATGACGATAATAGAGCGGATTTTTCATGCCGACAATCGGCTCCACAAAGCAAAAAGGCTTTAGCAGCTTTTTCATGTATGCCTGCTTGGTTTTTAACTGTTCCTTATATTCTACGCCCTGATAGTCGCAGCCGCCACATTTCTTCGCATACGGACATACGTTATCGCTTTTTGCCCGGCTGCTTTTCTCCTTTAGTCTCGGCTGTCCGTTGGCTTTTTTGTAATTTTTCTCATTACGCGTGAGTTTTTCCCTGTAATTGCCTTGATTTCTCGCCATATCTGTACCCCTTAAAATCAGCTTTGCTGACTACTTGCCGTATGTATTATATAAATACACATGATTATCTATACAGTGCCATCCGCTTGAAGCGCCTGCTGTCACACATATATATGTCTTTCCGCTTGCTGCCTTCTCGTAGCTGACCGCACAGTTACCGGACTGATTTACAAAGCCTGTCTTTGCACCGATTACCTCGCCACTTGTCATCTTGTCCTCTATTCGGCGCAGGAACAGATTTGATATGTTCAGGTTCTCCGGATGCTGCGGTGTTGCAGCCGTGCTGTATGTATGATTTGAAAGTACGGTTTTACAAATGTCGTCCTGCATCGCTGCCTGCATGATGACCGCCATATCATAGGCTGTGCTGTAATTGTTCTCATCATATATGCCGACAGGGTTTGCAAAATGTGTGGTCTGGCCTATACCAAGCTCTGCTGCCTTCTGGTTCATCATATCGACAAATGCTTCCATGGAGCCTGCTGTATAAACCGCAAGCTGATATGCCGATTCTCCACCTGATGGCAGGATGGTTCCGTTAAACACATCGCGAAGAGGCACCTGCTCACCGTCTAAAAAGCCTGTTGTACTGCAATCATGCACATATGAATAATCTGTGGCTTCTCTTGTAATTGTAACAACCTCGTTGAGCTTGTTTTCTATCACAGCCTGCCTGTCTATTTCGGTGTTTTCATTCTCCGCTGCAGCAATTGCATTTTTCTCAGCCTGCTCTGCTGCTACAAGCACTGTCATAACCTTTGTCATGGAAGCCGGATACATTTTCTCATGTGCATTCTTTCCCGCAACAACTGTGCCGTCCTGCTCATCAATCACTACGGCATAAGAGCTCTCAAGCTCATCTCCGATTGCGGCTGGAGCATCAGACTCCTTTGGCACAAAAAGCTCCTTTGCTTCCTCTGTCTCACTTACCTGCTCAGTCACACCGGTCACATTTTCTGTGGCCGTTCCTGTGTCTTTTGCCTTATTACTGTCTTTTTTTGTTTTATTAAAGCACGATATAACTATTATAATCGCTATAACGACTATCACTGCCACTATTCCTACAAGCTTAATCTGTGAAGCTCCTGTATTTTGTCTGCGGCGTCTGTAATTTTTTCTACTATTATTTCTCATATCCAATCCCTGTCTCGTTGTAACTATTCATCCCACGTACATTCGCAAAACCACACTTGAATAATCACATTTCATTTTTATATTGTAACCTATTTAGTATACTCCCTATCCGGAAGCTGTGCAATAATTATCGCAATAAACATGAGCACACATCCAAAAATTTCTCTGCCACCCAGCATCTGGCCAAGCAGAATCCATCCTGCAATCACAGAAACCACCGACTCAAGGCTCATCGCCACCGATGCCACCGCCGGGTTTAAGCCCTTTTGTCCGACAATCTGCAGCGTATAGCCCACTCCGCTTGAGAAAATACCGGCATAGAGAATCGGAATCCATGCATCCCATGTGCAAAGCGACTGTGCCCACTGTGCTATACCGCCTGTAGACGGTCCCATATCAGTAAAAATCATCACTATACATGAGCCAAGTCCGGTGACAAAAAACTCAATGCATGAAAGTCTGACCGCATCTACATGTGATACGAAATGGTCTATAACAAGTATCTGTATCGCAAAGCACAATGCCCCTGCCAACAGGAGCAAATCCGAGCCACTAAGTGAAAATGTCCCATTCATGCACAGAAAATACATGCCTATAAGCGAAATAAACACACCTATCCATATTTTGACTCCGCATTTTCTTTTAAGGAAAATCCCAAGTATCGGCACCATAAGTATATATGTAGCTGTAAGAAATCCTGCCTTGCCGGATTCTGCGCCCATGCTGATTCCAAGCTGCTGCAGGTTGCTCGCAAAGAAAAGTGCTATTCCACAGCAGCTTCCGGCTATCCAAAGCTCTTTCTTTTGCTTTTTGCTTTCAGGTCTGTTTACCGTCAGCTCTTTCTTATCCAGTATTTTTATGACCGGCAGAAGGCAGAGCGCACCAATAAGGAAGCGGATGCCGTTGAATGAAAATGCTCCAACTGCATCCCCTCCCTTTGACTGCGCTACAAAGGCTATTCCCCAGACTATATCTGCCAAAAACAAAATAAAGACATGTCTTGTCTTTGAGGCTGTATTCATTATAATAGTTCCTCCGTGTTATCAAAATCAGAGATATTATATCACCGTCTGCCTTGAATTGCATACTTAAATATGCTGTTACATATCGTTTGTATATGAAATTATACAAAAAACAGGCGGCAAACACCCTCTTTTGGTATTCGCCGCCTGTCTTTATATCTTATTGCGTAACACTATTATTTACGCTATTCTGCCAGCTTAAAATGCTTTATCTCTCCGTTTCCTGCCACATAGAAATCATTATCCTTGTAAATGCCTCTGTAGCCTTCTGTGTTTTTATAGGTCAGTGCCTGCTGCTCCAAAAGACTAAAGCCGTTTTCACTGTCATACGAAAACAGATAGTAGTCATTCGCAGTAAATCCTATCAGATTTTTCTCCGGGTCAGCAAGAATAGCCTTGTAGTTGTATACAAACTCATTACTCCAGCTCTCAGAACTGTCGATAAGCTTCTGGTTCACCTCAACCGGCTTTGTCGGATCACTCACATCAAACATAGTAAGCTTTATCTTACTCTGCTGCGAGTCACCATAGCCTATTCCAAGTACGTGCGTATCATCCCACATATGCAGATATTCAGAAAATCCACTCACCTCAAGCGCTCCCAAAAGCTTTGGTGCTGTCGGATTAGATATGTCTGCTACAAAAAGAGGATCCGTCTGCCTGTATGTGATGAAATATACGTATTTTCCAACAAAGCGGGCTGCGTATATACTCTCCCCGCGTGCAATCTCGTTTATCACACCGACCTCATTCATATCCTTATCCAGCACATGAAGCGAATTGACAGGCTGGCTGCCGGTATTTGAGGTTGGAAGCACATACAGATATCCTCCCTGCTCATTTATTGCGAATTTATCGTTAAGATAACCATTCACTGAGGTTGTCTCCCCGGTCTTCATCACTCCATCCTCAAACGAAATTTTGCTGATTTTGGTAAGCTCACGGCTTGCACTCCAATCAGAATGATACAGATACATGGCATTGCTAGAAACGTATACCTCGCCGCTATTATTCATAATGCATTTTGCATCTATCGTCTTATCAGGTTTATCCACATCAAAGCTCGAAATAACTGTGCCTGAGTATGTATCCTCTCCTATATAGAAGCAGTCATAGCTTATTACTTTGCCATTTACCTGAGGCACCCATTTCTCCAGATTATCCTCCTGCAGCGCCACATTTTTATTCATATCGGAGGTCTTTATATATGTGTCTGAAAAAACATATACCGTATTGCCGATTTTGCGCGATGTATTGTAAAATCCATCCTGACGCGCTTTACCTATAAGCACCGGTTTCGTCGGGTCAGCTATATCATAGCTATAGCATATAGTCTCATCCTTATCGCCTGCATGGTTTGATATGATAAGCATTTTTCCGTCACTGATATAAAGCTCCTCTACAGTATCTGACGGTACCTCAAAATCAGGACGAAACAGCGTCTCTTCCCCCGGCTTTCCATTTGAAATATCCGTGATGGATATCTGACCATCCTCGACCATGTAAATGTACTTTCCGTCCGTCTTTACCACATCACTCTCATCAACGCCCTCTGTCATCACGTTGGTGGTTGAATACTCTGTTTTGGCTGCCGCCTCCTGCTTATTTGCAGACGATGCATCAGACGTAATTCCTGTTGCATCCGCACTCTCCAGCAAGTCTCCAGATGCAGTATTCCTTATGGAAGCCTCAGCTTTTTTTGCCACATCATACAATTTCCCGTAATCAGAGGCCGATTCATAATCCCCAAGCTTTGCACCGCTCTTTATCCCTGCATAGACATTATTCTGCGCATTATTCTGTGAAATCACATTTGCAGTTTTTGTCTCCAGCTCATCTATACGGTTATTAAGCCGCACAACCTCCGTGCCTAAGACTGCAACAACAAGGACTGCCGCCACTGTGGCAAGCGCTTTTGCTGCCCGTGCAAATTTTTTGTGCTTTTTCCTGTTTTTGTCTTCTTTTCCACCGTGATGGGTTTCATGATTTTTTACATAAATTTCATCACTGTACCCGGCCGATTCTCCGGTCGGCTGCGCTTCTTCAATTATTTGGTCATCGATGTAATTTAAACCATCAAATAAATCCTTTTTCGTCATAGATATACGCCCTCCTCATCCAGATATTTTTTTAGCTCTGCCCTTATCCGAAACAGTGTGGTCTTTACGCTGCTTTTGCTCCTGCCGCTCATATCTGCCAGCTCATCAATCGTCATGCCATACCAGTATCGTCTCACGAAAAGCACTCTCTTTTCCGTCTCCAGTCCGTTCAGAAAATCCGATAAACACCTTCCAATGTCCGACAGCTCGCCCTCGTATTTTGCATTGCTGTCTGCAAGGCACTCCTCAAGCTCATCAAGCATACAGTTCATGTTGGAATTTCTCTTTGAAGCGTTATTCCAGTCAATCCTGTCGCAGACGATATTGCGGCATACCCTGTAAAGCCAGGAAAGGAAACGCATAGGGCGCTCCGGCGGTATCTTGTTCCATGCTGCTATGTATGTGTCATTTACGCATTCCAGCGCATCCTCATGTGCTACCATAGTGTCTGCAAACCGGGTAAGCTTCGCTCCGTACATCTGCGAGGTCGCACTGACAGCCTGCTGGTTGCGATCAAAATACATATCAAGTATCTGTTCCTGTGTGTACATTTTCTGCAAACCTCCCTTCTATATATTATGTAGGAATTTGTTTGGTGGGGGTTACATTTCATCATTAATTCTTTAAAATTTCCCTTATGTAAACTTTAAGCCTAGCCTCTAGGAAATAAAGCTTATAGTGCTGAATAATTGAATTGTATCATATTTAGTCTTAGTTTAAATATCAAAAAAGGAAGATTCTCCTTAGAATCTTCCTCATATGAATTCAAATAGTAATATTTAATTGTTCTTCTTTGCCATAACCAGTGCAACCACCGCAAGAACTGCATTTATCAGACACCAGCCTGCCCATATAGCAAGATCCGAAAAACTTCCATAACCCGCAAATCCGATAATTGCTGCCAATCCAAAGAGTACTATGAGTGCGATATTCCCACCCTTGCCTAACGATTTTCTCGTAGCGATTGAAACAATTCCACCTGCAAGCATAAGAATTGCCACAATTATTCCTGCACTTCCTGATGCCTCACCATTGGCCTCCAATGCATTAGATACTCCTGCAGCGCATGACTGAAATGATACAAAAACAAATAAAATTATTGATAAAATACCTGAAACTAATTTCCAAACCTTCATGATGAATTTCTCCTATCTATTAAATATTGCGTAGCTCTACTGTTTAATAATCATACTTTCATATGATGTTTAAATTATTTACTGTGCCGTAAATGTTATCGCATCTGAATCCGCTATTGTATCGTAGCTCTCAGCATTGTATATATGGAATTTAAGCTCCACCTGATCAACCGACGTGATTCCGTTTGCCTCAAGATCACTTGACATAATGGTTATATCATCTATCGACTTCTTTCCGTCATATACTGTGGTTGAAAACAGCGGTGTCATCATATATCCATTGATAGACATATTGTCCACGTTTATTCCGACATTCTGACCTGAGGTGTTTTCGATGTAAAGTAAAATTGCTGTTCCCCAGAAGGAATTTTCATCAACTGTTTTTCCAACAATCCTTACACCATTTGCATTGTAAAGCTCCTGTCCCTCATCGTTTGGTGTCGTATCCATGTTTGCAAATTCAGAGGTCTCAAGCTTTGAATATACATTCTTGAAAAGATTATCCCAGTTTGAATCGTATGCGTGGAAATACATCTCAATTTGTCCTACTGTATCTATTCCGGCTGCTTTAAGCTCTGTTGACGATAAATACATAACCTCATTCGACTTCTTTCCTGCCGCAACATCCGCGCTGAACAGATCTGTGATCATATAATCGTTCACGATAAGTGCATCACAGCCTATTGTATAGTCCTTGGCCGAATTATTTTCAACCAGAAGCTTAATTCCATCTCCCCATATGCTGTCCGTCACATATTCAGTCGCAGTTATTTTGATGCCATCCTGTTCTACAAGCACCTGCTCATTGATGCTCTCATCTGCTGATGCCTGATCTGCGCCGCCTCCATTAGTTCCGCTACTCTCCGCGCCTCCACCGGCCTCTGTTGCGCTTCCCGGTACAGCTATGCTCTTTTTTGGCCCTGTGTCCGAGCTGCATCCCAATAATGTAAAAGTGATTGCTGTGATACTCAGTACAAGAGCCAGTAAATTAGTTCTTTTTTTCATGGTTAAGTCCTCCTCTGTAAATTGTAGGACTATTATACCATCACAGTATGAATACTGTTCTCCCCGCAGCGGTGGTAAAATTATATTCTAAACCTACTCCTGCACACCACTTGTCCTGAGCATTTCCATACCATTTTTGCTGAGTAATTCGTTCACTTCTATGATTCCACCCGGACGTTCCTTAAAAATAAGCATAAGAAAAGCATCTCTCGGGATTTTTGCATAGAGCTGCGGCATCTCGTATTTTCTCAAGGCTCTCTGTGTCTGCTCCAATGTAAGCTCTGCAGCATAACATATCCTCAGGATAATATCCCTCTGCCTGGTATGTTTTTCGCCTGACAGAAGCTTGTAGCCGTATTTTTCCGGAATATCAGCCTTCAAAAACACCATCTGCTGTGTTATTTTCTTTTCCTTAAGCAAATCCTTTATGTACTCTGAAAACGCATTTTGTTCCGGATCCATGCTGCCTTTCTGCTCAACACAAAATTTATCAAAATCAGATATATGAGTTTTTCCAAGGATATCATCCAATTCTTTTGTATTTTTTTGCTTCATAAATTTCTCCTATCTGTTATACTTGTACTTGTAACTATTCCTACCTCATTAGCGATACCTGAAAGGATACATGCACCATGAGCGATTACAAAATAATCTCAGCCTTAAATGAAGAGCACAAGGTTTATCTGGTTCAATCTGCGCTTTCCGGCAATATTTATGTCCAGAAAATCCTTGATGTATACAATATCCGCGTGTACGAATACCTTTATCGCAATCCTGTGGCCGGTATCCCACGCATTATCAATTACTATGAAGATAGCAACCAGCTTATCGTAATCGAAGAGTATATAAGCGGAACCTCCCTGCAGGAAAAAATAGACAACTCTGACCTTAGTGTTTCCGATATCAGAAGCTACATGATTATGCTCTGCAATATACTTAATGCTCTGCACTCGATGACTCCGCCTATAATCCACCGCGATATAAAGCCGTCAAATATCATAATCACCAGTTATAACTATGCCATGCTTTTAGATTTCAATGCCGCAAAACAATTTTCCGGCCAAAACGAGTCTGATACTGTGCTGATCGGCACTCCCGGATACGCAGCTCCCGAGCAGTATGGCTTTGGCTCTTCATCTCCAAAAACAGACATATATTCTCTCGGCATAGTACTGCGCGAAATGCTTGGCAGCATCACTCCGGCTCCCGACATTGCCCCAATTCTGCACCGGCTTAACCTGATTGCAGATAGGTGTACTCAGATGACACCAGCCGCAAGATACCAGTCTGTGGCAGAGTTAAAAAATGCCGTATCGCAGTCATATTATCCTGCGCAGCACAATACTTCTGCTGCCGGTAATTCAAGTCCATATGCACACCATAACCATGATAATGCAAACAATACAGCCAATGCCGATACTGCTAAACGAGCTATCCACGACAGTGCTTCCCGTTTCCTCCCACCCGGATTTCGCACGAGAACTCCATGGAAAATGCTGCTATCCTCAGTCGCATATCTGTTCATAATATGGCTTTGCCTGTCATTGGAATTAGAAAACACTTACGGAGCAAAGCTGTGGCTTGAAAGAATCTTCTGCCTTGGTATGTTCATATTTGCGATTTTCTGTGGCTTTAACTATCTCAATGTACAGAATATACTGCCACTTTGCAAGAGCAAAAACCGTTTCCTGCACTATGTCGGCATAATACTGCTAGATGTGGCAGTGATTTTTGCTCTATTTGTGATTATGTTCATTATAGAGTCTGTTGCATTCTCTATAAATTGATTTTTTATATAATAGCACATAAAAATAAGCCATGTTCTCACCACTGTGGTGGTAACATGGCTTATATTATTTTTCATAAAAATATATTTTGTTATAAAAAGCCGTTGACTTATACACACTTAATGTGTATATTATGATTATGGAGGAGGCATTTATGAAACAGGTATATCCAGTTATATTTACACAATTAAATGATAAAAAAGACACCGTGCTTATTAATGTTCCTGATATGAATATATTAACAGAGGGCTTCGGTCTACCAGATGCTATAGAAATGGCTCGCGACGCCATTGGAGCAAACGGAATCACATTACAGGATCTTGGCATGGAAATTCCGGTTCCAAGTGATATTTCAGATATTGACATCAAAAACGGTCCCTTTGACAATACTGGTATTAGTCATGTTTCATTTGTGGATATAGATTTTGATGAATACCGCCGCAAGGTCGACAATAAAACCGTCCGAAGAAATGTCACTCTCCCTAATTGGCTTAATCAGGAAGCTGAGAAATCCCATATCAACGTATCCCGCGTTTTGCAGGAGGCTCTCATGGTAAAGCTAGGTGTATCAAGATAAATAAAGACATAATAATAAGCCATGTTCTCACCGCTGTGGTGGTAACATGGCTTATTTATCCGCTTAATAACCAATACATACACTTCATTTACAATAATTTTGGTAAAAAGCTATATGATCATATACTGTCTGCCAGGATTTCCCTGCCATTCCGGTAACACAAATATATTTATTATTTGCTTCACTTTCATACATACTTACCGCACAATATCGTGACTGATTTACATATCCTGTTTTCGCTCCAACAACTTTTCCTTTTCCAAATTTACGATCTATTCGGTTCAAAAACTTACTTGAAAATGTTATTCCCTGCGGATGCTGTTGTGTACATGAAGTTGTATAATTTCTTGCTGACAACACCTTTTTACATATTTCATTTTCCATCGCAGCATGTAAAATAACCGCCATATCACATGCTGTACTATAATTATTTTCATCAAATATCCCTACAGGATTTGAAAAATGTGTCGTCTGTGATATTCCCAGCTCCTGTACTTTTTTATTCATATCATCCACAAACTTCTCCAATGTTCCGGATGTCATAATTGCGGCCTGATACGCAGCCTCTGCACCTGAAGGCAATATAATGCCATTTAATAAATCCTCAATAGTAACCTGCTCTCCAACCAGAAACCCTGCTGCACTACAGTCGTTTTCAAAAGAATAATCAGTTGCTTCAATAGAAATTTCAATTTTCTGGTCAAGACTCTCATTATTTAATTTCTCCGCTGCAACCAAAAGTGTCATAACCTTTGTCATAGATGCCGGGTACATTTTTTCATTTGCATTCTTTGAAGCAATAATAGTTCCATCGTCTGCATTAACCAACACTGCATATTGGCTTACAATGTTGTTATCAGAAGATACATCTACCGTTTTATCATCTGTTGATGGTACAAATATATCTGATTTTTTTTCTTGTAATTCTGACGTCTCAATTGTAGTCTTTTTCTGAATATTTATATCATCAGATACATTTTGACTCGAATCGTTCTTATGTTTACTGATTTCCTTATTACTTAAAACACTGCACACCACTATCAAAACTATCAGGCAAATACATGCTATTATTTTTGTTTTCTTCACTGGTATTTTACTCTGTAATTGCATTATAAACTATTGAAGACACGTTATCTCCATCAAATATAAATGAAAGCTGGCTGTCTCCTTTTTTGTAAATATACGAAGTCTCAGTTGAGTCAGAAGCATCTCCATATTTTTCCTCAACAGCCTTTTTATCAGAACCTATTGATATTCCTTCCGGTGTTGATACTGTATCATCAAGTAATTCTATTGTATAAACATAATCCTTGTTATCTTTAGGATATGTTGTTATCTTAACACTTCCATAAGTATATACCTTATCCTTTCCCTGAAAAGCACAGGAATCAGATTCAAAGTAATTATCTGCATCCCCAAGTTCTTTTACCAATGGTTCCATGTTTTCATTCATGGCAACTGTTACACCCTTTAAATCATATGTAAATACATCCTGTTTTGTCTCAGAACCAACATCTTTTTTATCATTGTCGGACTCTTTACTTCCACATGCTGTCATCATAGATACTGAAAGCATAATACATAACATTATTGAAATAATTTTCTTCATCGTTCTTCCTCCTAATTTTGAATCGCATTTGCACCAAAGCTCTTCAATTCACCATATTTGTTCAATTCATCATATTGTTGTTGTTTCATAGAATCATATGCAGCTTCTTTTTTATCCCATATAGAAGCATACTCACTATCATTTCTGTAATCAGTTAAATTATAATTTTCAACCAGATATTTTCCAAAATAATCTGCCATTTTTTCAGCGCCTGTAGTATTCAGATGTAAACCTGCATCATATGTATCCTGTGACATATCCAGGCCTATATCATTTTGCAATGGAATAAAATTGATGTAGTCAACATCATTTTCATCAGCAAACTGTTGCACCTGTTCATCCCATTGCTCATACCAATAAGGATATTCTGTAGGTGCCTTTATAAGTACAAGCTTAACCCCTTTTTCCTTACATAAATCAGTCATTTTCTGTAAATATCCCATTGCTTTATCACCAAGCTTATAATCGGTAAGTGGTGTTGGATCCGGAAATTCCTGTTGTGGCTTTGTATCAACACGCATATAATATCCATTATGAGTCACTTTGTCTTTGACAAAAATATGTTTCACATCATCTTTTGTAAGCTCAGACCATCTGGAATGATATCTCAACAGCGGAAAAATATAATCAACAAAATTTTCCTCATCTGTCATAGAAGCCTTAATGTCATTTACCTTTGACATAGACCATTTCATCCCATCTATAGACATTCTGTTATAAGCTTCACTCTGAGGCTCATTATATTTTAATGCCAAAACGTTAAACACCACCACTTTAGGAGTCTCATGTTTCAAGGCATCCTCTAATAAATAATATGACTGCCATGTTAATTGCTGTGCACTTCCTCTGATGTAACTTGTTATTCCATATTTTCTCCATAATTCTATGGTGGAAAAATTCTCATAAACCTCACAATCGCCCACAAATAAAACTTCGTGATCTGACCTATCCTTATAGTATTCTTCAACCATAGAGCCTTCAACTATTCCTGTCTGATATTTGGGAACCAGAAGCCTTTGAACAATATACAGAGCTCCAATAAGCAGGACAGCAACCAAAATGCATGCTGTTATTTTTTTTCTTCTCATCGCACTCTCCTTAAAACTGATTGTAGATAAACTGAGACGAATCGTAGCCTATACCATATGCGCCAAACACTATAATAAGCATAATCATAACAGCCATAATTCCAAAATAAACAATTGGAGGTTTTTGTAATAAAACCGTTCTCACATTTCCTACTCTTACCTTAAAAAGACTCACTGTAAAAACTACTATAAATCCCACTATAAGCACAACATAATCAGCCACACTAAGCCCTATAGAAAGCAGCGAACCATTAAATAATTCACCTATATTGAACTTTGTAAACATCGTTCCAACCATCTTAAAAGTCAAAGGAACATCTCTATAGCAATCAAACATTCTTATACAGCTCATCAATAAAAATGTTCTTAGAATCTGAAATGCTTCATATGGAACTTTACCTTTTACACTAAATCTTTTATGAAACTTTTCATATAAAGGTTCCAGTTCCTGTGAGACCATAATAACAACAAAGTTCATTAATCCCCAGACGATGAAGTTCCATGCTGCACCATGCCATAATCCCGTTGTAAACCATACTACAAAGGCTGACAAATATACAGTCACTCGCTTACCAATTACCTCACCAAAATGTTTTCTTGAAAATTTAGACAAATTAAGCATAGGTTTGCATACTGAAATAGGATAAAAAATATAATCTGTAAACCATGTACCCATAGTTATATGCCATCTGTTCCAATATTCTTTGATATTTTTGGAGAAATATGGAAGATTAAAGTTTTCTGTCACACGAATCCCCATAACCTCTGCTATACCAATCGTAATATCAATACCACCGGTAAAGTCACAATATAACTCGAATGCATAAAACAACATGGCAATAAACACATATGCTCCTTGATATTCAGAAGGACTGTGTATCAGGGTTGTTACTCCTGTAATAATTCTGTCTGCAATAACAACTTTCTTGAAATATCCCCACAAAATCCGCATCAAACCTGATACTACCACATTGCTTTCAAAATAATGCTTTGAAAATAATGTCTCCGATAAATCATGAAATCTGCTTATCGGTCCCTGAACCAATTGTGGAAAAAATGAAACAAACAATGCCAGCTTAAAGAAATTCTTTTCAACACTCTGTTTTCCTCTATACACATCAATTATATATCCCATAGTCTGAAATGTATAAAATGAAATTCCCATCGGTACAATCATATTGACAGTATGTAAACCGGAAACTCCATGCAGCATATCATTAATATTTTGAATCACAAAATTAGTATATTTCGTTACGCTTAATATACCAATATTTATGAAAAGACATATCAAAAGCCATATCCATTTTTTATGTTTCATATGGCTTTTATAATTCTTTTTTTGCTCTCTGCTTAAATTTCCCTTGAATTCTTTAATAAACTTATCCTGCGCCATATTAATCTGATTCATTTTAAGACTTATCAAATAAGTTGATATTGTCGTCACCAGTATGAATATCAGATATCTTGGATCGGCAATGAAATAAAAAATATAACTAAATACCAATAATAAAGGCCACTGACACGATTTTGGCACCAGATAATACAGGACAAAAACTATTGTCATAAATGCTATAAAGCTATAAGATGTAAACAGCATATCTTTTATTCATCCTCTAATCTTACTATTAAATCATACAAGGCTTTTGCAGAATTAAAATTCTCCGGAATAATCTCCTCTGCCGGAATTGCAACATCAAATGAATCACTTACCTCAGATATAATTGAAACTATGTCAAAGGAATCAAGTATCTTATCATCAATCAGTGTTGTACAATTTTCATAATCTACATCCGGGTGTAATTCCTTTAAAATTTCTAATAATTCGTTCATCTTTTTTCTCCTTTATCTTTCCTGTGCTTTTTTCATTAAAAATACTCTGTCTATTTTCCCATTTGCTGTTAATGGCATCTGCTCCAGCTTTTCTGTTTTATTTGGAATCATGTACCTTGGAAGCTTATCTTTAAGGATCCTAACCAATTTATCAGGTTCAAGTTCTCCGATATAATATAAAACTATCTTTCCCTTTTCCTTATCGTAAACAGCACATGATGTGGATATTTCTTCAATCATATTGACATTTACCTCTATCTCACCAAGCTCGATTCGATGTCCCATGTGCTTAATCTGATAGTCCTTTCTTGATACAAATATCAGTTCACCTCTTTCATTCCTTTTCCCTAAATCTCCCGTCTTATATATCAATTCAGGATATCTCGAATTGAGAGGATTCTGCACAAATACCTCACTAGTCTTTTCAAAATTATTGTAATATCCCAATGTTAATGAAGTTCCTCTGACACAGATCTCACCAACATTTCCATCTTCTACCAGCTTATTATTCTCATCCAGCAATAATATTTCTGTATTATGGAATGGTCGTCCAATTGGCACCACCTCATCCAACTCAAACTCTCGGTCCACCTCAAAATAACAACACATTCCTGTTGCTTCTGTTGGCCCATACAAATTTACAAATCTGGCTTTTGGCAAAGTTTCTCTCCATATTTTCAACTGCTTAATAGGAAATACCTCACTACCAAACGCTATAGTATGCAAATATTTAGGTTTAATCTTGTTAAAGGTCTTAAATGCTGATATCATGGTCAATGCTGACACAACCCAGCAGACAGTATTTATCTTATACTCATTTAAAAATTCAACCAGTTTTATTGGAAACATAAACAAACTTTTGGGAACAATATATGTTGTAGCACCGAATTTCAATGTCGGATATAATTCCTTAAGACACGCATCAAAATATAACGGTGTCTGGTTTGCAAATCTTGTATTCTCATTAAAGCATAACACCTCAGACAGATTCTCTATATAATCTATAACCGATCTGTAGCATGCTACAACACCCTTAGGAACTCCTGTTGAACCTGAAGTAAACACTATATAAATAGGATCCGTATCCAGCTGTCTATCCCTTATTCCAAATAACAGCTCATCTGAAATCTCATTTTTTCTTACATGATCATATAATAGAATTTCTCCATTATAATCAAATTTTTCAACGGCATTTATTGTTGTATCATCACATATCATTACTCTTGGATGTAGGTTTTCAAAAATAAGTCTAATCCTGAATTCCGGCATTTCATCATCTATAGGCACATAATAGCAGCCACCATAAACACATCCGTAAAATGCTGTAATAGCATGTGGATGCTTTTTCATAAAAACTACCACCGGTTCTTTATAATAATTGTTATTTGCCAAATAACTTCCGATAGCTCTGCTATCATGGTATACCTCACCAAATGTCATTTCCATATTTTCATTTGCATAGGCAGTCTTATCCGGAACTCGTTTTACTGTATTTTCCAAGTATTCCAAAACATTTGTAATTTGCATCTTTTTCTCCTATACTTCATATCAAAATACTTTAGTTGAATGGTACAAACAGCTTATTGTATTTCGGTTTAACTCTTTTGTTACACTGTATTAATGATGATTTTGCAAGAACCTCCATTGCATCTATGACTCCTGTTTTAATATCATATTGTTTTTTCAGTAATGAAAGCTCTGTACATCCCAGGATAATTACCTGAGCTCCCTTGTTTTTCAAATGCGTGGCTACAACATTATACTTTTCAATGTCAGGTATCTTTCCCGCCTTTATATCCTTATATATAATATCCATCACTATTCTCTGATATTTTTTATCCGGTACAAGTCCATGCATTCCATTCTTTTCTATTTCATTTTGAAAAATCCTACTTTGAATTGTACCATCAGTAGCCATTATCCCTATTTTTGTTAATCCCGCCTCTTTTAACATATATGAGGTGTCCCGAATAGCATGCATCACCTTACAGCCCGTTTTTTCTTCTATTTCATCATGAAAATAATGTGCTGTAATGCACGGAATAGATATACAATCCACATTCTGTTCCTTTAGTTTTTTCCCGATTTTTATAATCGGAACAACAGGATTTGCATTACTTTTTCCTAAGATATATGCAGTTCTATCCGGTATTGATGGGCAATTATAAATAATCATTTCCAGATGATCCTGATCACATTTTGCATCGGTCATATTAATCAGCAGTTCCATAAAATAGGCAGTAGCCATCGGTCCAAGGCCACCAATTATACCAAGTCTCATTTATTCCACCTTATTTGTTTATCGTTCCCTTTGCATAATTTATTTTGTCCTGTACTGATACAGTCGCTCGTTCAGGATACAGCGAAGAATCAAAAATATGACTATTTTTATGCTTGGTAGAATATGCTGCCAGTTCTGCATCCGTCAACATGAAAAAATTTCCTCCACCTTTTCTTGGAGTTGCATCAAAATGATACCAGCCATCTCCAAGATTTATCAGGCTCCAATAATGTGCTGAATGTGAAGTATCACTTTTCACTATATCAACATTTTGTATTCCACAAACATCAAGCATAGCTTTTGCTGCTGCATAATAATTGAAACAGTCTCCTGATTTTTTCGTAAATGCCTGATAAGCTCCGATTGTCCAACTATCTTTGTTGGATGTTCCCGTATATCCTATGTTTGTTTTTGTCCATCTGTATATTGCAAACGCTTTTTCCATATCAGTCATTGAATCATTAGTAATCTGGTCAACAACCTTTTGCGCAAGAGCATATACGTCTTCTTTATCTACATATCCCTTAGGCTTCTCTTTTATTGTAATTTTTGATGATGCAGACGATGTATTTCCTGCACTATCTGTAGCTGTATATACAACCTCATATGTTCCTGCTTTATTCAGATTCACTTTACTGTTATCAATATCAAGTGTTGGATTCTGATCCATATTGTCAGTCACAGTCACATCTTTTTTATATGAGACCGTTTCACCTATATATGCGGTTATATCCTTAACTCCCTCAATCACAGGTGGCTGTGAATCACTCACAACCGTTAGTTTAGCTTTTACCTCTTTCTGATTTTTTCCTTCATCAGTTAACACGATTATCACTTCTGACTCTCCGTCTTTTGATACATCGGGCTTATCCTTAAAGCTCACATCAACCTTTGTTGCATCCTTTATATCCGTCACAAACTGGTTTGCCTCAATTTGTCCATCTTTATTAACCGTCACATCATTTGCCTTTGCAGTAGGTGCTTTTGTATCTTCAATTGTCAATTTTGATGTATATTCTTTTTTTCCAACCTTTACAACAATTTCATGGCTGCCTATGTTTCCTGTATTAATCTGTGAAACGTCAGTCACAAACTTAGCATCTGCATTTTCCTTTTTCAGGAAATCTTTAATGTTGATTTCACTACCTGCCTCTAAGGTTACATTCTTTTTTATCTTTGACAAATTACTTATTGCAAGGAACACTATAAAAATAAACACAATTAGTGTAGCAATACACATACCTGTCATTTTAATCCTCTGTGCACGCCTTCTTCTTGCTCTCATTTTTTGTCTTTTTTTGTTTCTATAGTCGTCCATTTCTGACCTCTCATGTATAAAAACTAAATTTTCTTCTAGTGCATTGTATCTCTTAAAGTGTAGTATGTCAACACTTAAAGTGTAGTTTATATGTATAAAACAACCCCTATTGCGTAGAATTCAATATTAAAATATGTACACTAAAAGTGTGGAGGTTCGCTAAAAGAGTATGATAAAGAATTTAGCTGGTAGACTAAAAGAATTGCGTATTCAGAATAAATTAACACAAAAACAGGTTTCAGAGCTATTGGGCATATCACCAAGCATCATTTCCGGTTATGAAACCGGAGAACGCACACCCAGTGCAGAAATTCTTCTTTCTCTATCGTATCTGTATAAATGCAGCACAGACTACTTACTTGGGAAAAGTAATGATATGCCCGCAATTTTACTAGACACCAATGGACTGACACCTAGCCAAATCAAGGCCATTTCTGCACTGATTGAATCTATACGTCAATAATTCTTAAACATAAAAATAAGCGTGGAGCCCGATCATTACAGACTCTACGCTTATTAATTTATAGTTAACACCCTCCTGTTCCAAGTGATATTTCAGATATTGACATCAAAAATGGTCCTTTTGACAATGATGGTATTAGTCATGTTTCATTTGTGGATATAGATTTTGATGAATACCGCGGTATTTGCATGAACGATCGATTAGAATGCCGCTCTGTAAATTTCCACAATATCATCCTTACTAAGTGGTACAAACGATCCCTTTGAACCCTCGCAGGCCTTCTTTGCCATCACCTCAAAGTTCCTGTCGTCTGTGATTCCCACAGCTCTTAGATTTGCAGGAATGCCCATTGTCTCGAAGAAGAATTTCTTCAACGCATCAATGCCAGCGTGTGCAAGTGCATAGTCATCATCACTGGAAAGTCCCCAGACATTTTTTGCGAACTCCACAAACATCGGAAGTGTATCGTCATTTAATATGTGCTCCATCCACGCCGGTGTGAGTATTGCAAGTCCCTCTCCGTGAGTAATATCATAGAAAGCGCTCAGCTCATGCTCCATAGGATGTACGCACCATGCCGGTGAACAGCCATCGCCCACAACACCGTTGATTGCATGTGTGCCTGCCCACATCAGGTTGGCTCTGGCCTCGTAATTGTCAGGCTGTGCAAGGGCAACCGGTCCATTTTTAATCATTGTGCGTAACAATCCCTCCGCCATAAATTTCTGGCAGTCAGCATTCTCCATAGAAAAATAATTCTCCATTGTATGGCTCATCATATCTGCGGTTCCTGCTGCGGTCTGTTTTTTTGATACTGAAAAAGTATATTCAGGATTTAATATTGACATGGTTGGCACCATATATGGTGATCCTGTTCCCCACTTTTCATTTTTAGACATATCAGAGATAACAGCAAAAGGATCCATCTCTGTTCCTGTTGCGGAAAGAGTAAGCACATCAAATATCGGAAGTGCCGCCTTGACCTTTGAGCCATCAAGCACCAGATCCCATGCATCACCATCATACTTTGCACCTGCTGCAACAACCTTTGAGCAATCAATTGTACTGCCGCCTCCTATTGCAAGCACCATGTCGATACCCTCATTTTTACAGATTTCAACACCCTTTCTGACTGTCTCAATCTTTGGGTTTGGCTCCACTCCGCTAAGCTCAAACACGGTCAGCCCCGCATCCTTAAGGATCTTCATTGCGGTATCGTAGAGACCGTTTTTCTTTATAGAGCCGCCTCCGTACACTAAAAGCACCTTGCTGCCATATGCCTTGAGCTCTGATAAGCTCGAAATGGTATCCTTTCCGAAATGAATTTTTGTTGGAATGTTGAATGTGAAATTGTACATATATAATACCTCCTGCTAAATAATTATATTTTTCAATTGCTCCATATCATCTGCATTGGGATGCGACAAAGCCTTGTCAAAATTTTCAATCAGCGCATCAATATTATCCGGATGCTCTGGGTTTTCTTTCATTTTCATATAGCGTTCCCTCACAGACTGTGGCATTTTGCCCTGACACATATATTCTCCTACAATAGTGTTGCTTGAATCAATGGCGCTTTTAACATTGCCAAGAATCCTTTGAAAATATGCATCACTTCCTCCAAAACCGGCTGTTCCGAACAGAAATATCTTTTTATTTTTCAATTTAGATAAGAAATCTAATGTATCACTATCCGCGTTTCCCTTGTCCGTCCAAAATCCAATGTATAGCAATTCGGATTCTATCCCCTGCGCATCAGCCGTGCCAAAATAATCACAACTCTCCTTTGGCAGGATTTCATGAATTTTATCAGCCAACTTACGTGTGTTGCCTGTCATACTACTGAATATTATAGAATAATTTTCGTTGTACATGCAATATCCTCCTTTAAATTAAACTAATATTTGGGCATTTACACTTTAAATTCATCTTCATGTTTTTTGAAGAAATTATAAAAATATCGTACATTATCCAAATCACTCCATTTTGTAACATCATACTCTTTCGTATCAAGATTGTATATTTTAGCATTTAATGTTCCAAGCATAAATGGTGAATGCGTTGCAATAATAAACTGGCATTCTAACAACCTTGCCATTTTATTAATTTCCTCTGCTAACATAACCTGATTCGCAAGTGAAAGCGAAACTTCCGGTTCATCTAACAAATACAATGCATCTGGTTGTAAATACTCCTCAAAATATTGCATTGATGTCTCTCCGTTAGAATATTTTTCCTGTGCAAATTTTATATATTCTTCCTGCTTACACCCTTCTTTAGATGCTAAAAATTTTTTTGCTTCAAGTAAAGACATACCTCTCTTAACGTAATCATACTCCATGCCATCTGATAATATCTGCTTTTGTTGTATCTTCTTAATCTCATACAATATATCTTCACTTTTAATATATCGGCTATTTTCCGGTAATTTATTTATTGTATTTCCATAATCGTCTTCCCCCAAAGTATACAAGCATTCTCTGGAAAACGAACCACAGTAATCAACGCTTCCAAATGAATTGCTTGTTGCATATTCTTTCCCTTTTAGTTGTAAGCAATTGGCTATAATATTTAAGAGTGTTGATTTACCTGAGCCATTGTTGCCATAAAGTACAGTGATAGGTCTAAAAACAAATGGTTCAATATACTTATCCCGGAATACATTGTAGGGATAAATATTAGGATTATTCACTTTTCTTTTACTTAATCTAAAACTACTTAAATATATCATATCTTTTCATTATCCCTTTCCTGATAAAAGAGCTCCAACACCATTATTTCTCGAATATGTGAAAATGAAGGATTATTCACTAATACGTCTGGTTTAGTTATGAATTGGTGAGACACTGTCACACTTTTTCCAAAATCTTGTGCAGTATTTATATAACTAATTTTTAAGTATTTCCTTATTTTCAAATGACAAAAGTATGCTAAATATTATTTCTAGCACTATCATCATTGTTACAAGAAAATAATTTGCAAAATTTAAGCCAACTATTAAAGATAATATTGGAATAATTATTGACAATATCAGATATGAATTTGAATTATATAACCAGCTATAAGACAACAAATGTCCGTAAACGTCAAACCACGCGCCTTGGATAATTAGCATTTTTGTGAGACACTCTATAAGACACGAAAAAACTAATAGTTTTTTAGAGGAGGCAAACTATCATGGATAAATGTACTCACGATGTAAGGCGTGCTAACTGGTTAAATATCATAAATCAATGTCAGGAACGACCTGCAAACGTAACTGTCCATCAATGGCTGAAAGACAATGATATCAAGGAAAAATCTTATTATTACTGGCTGCGCAAGTTTCGTAAAGAATCATACGACCAGATGCAGCTGCCTGTAACAACCGAAAATCCTGCCGAAATTTCTTTTGTTGAAATAGCTGCCCCTGTTACATCAGAGAAAACTATTCAAACACGGGAATTTTCGTCAGCTTCTAACGCGACTGCAGTTGTCAGGAATGGTGATATCATTCTCGAAATATCAAACGATGTTTCAGATGCTGTGCTAAGCAGGCTCTTAAAGGAGGTAGTCCATGCTGGAGAACGTTGCTAAAATCAATCGGGTTGTGCTTGCGTGTGGTACAGTGGATCTGCGCAAAGGCATTGATGGTCTCTCGATGATCATTGGTGACAAATATAAGCAGAATCCTTTTGAGAAAGGAACCTTGTTCCTGTTCTGCGGTAGACGTTCCGACAGGATTAAAGGACTGCTTTGGATGGGCGATGGATTTCTTTTGCTGTATAAACGGATTGAATCCGGTTCACTATCCTGGCCAAGAACCACGGAAGACGCTGCGGATCTTACCGAAGAGCAATTCGATTACCTGATGCTCGGTTTAAATCCGCTCGATCCTAAAATCAAGGATGTAACACCACAAAATCCCTTCTGAGTTTGTGCAAAACAGAGATTTTTCAAAGACATTTATGACGTCAAAAAATCTATAGTTGAACCTGGTTTATATGCCTTTTTCACAACTGGTACAATAGTTAGCAGTTACTTGAAACAAATATCTTGAAATTTGAAAGCTCTATATTTCCCTGCGTTTATCAGCATCCTATAGCCTTATAGCGATAGGCATAATGACGGAGAGCTAACACACAAGAATTCGCTAATTAAAGCTGCTTCTGTTATAATGAAAACAGTTTAAGGGAGTGAAGCAATGGCACAGAAACATACATTGGAAGAACTGAATAATTGCAGCCGCGAAGAACTGATTACCATTGTTCTTATGATGCAGGGACAGCTCGATGCTTTAAATGATAACATCGAAAAACTCATTGAGCAGGTCCGCATTGCCAATAATTATAGATTTGGCAGGCATACAGAGAGCTTAAAATCAATCGAAGGCCAGCTTTCGTTTTTTGACGAAGCGGACGCCGCCTATGATGAATCTTCCAGGGAGCCTTCTGCTGAAGAGGTCATTACTGCCAAGCGTGCAAAGAAAAAAGGACAGCGGAATATCGACCTGAAAGATTTCCCGGAAGAAATACTTCCGCCATACAGTGTTTCTGAAGAACAGCTGGATGCTTTTTATGGAAAAGGCAATTGGCGCCGTATGCCGGATGAAACCTACAAGAGGCTTCGTCATGAGCCCGAAGCATGGACTGTCGAAATTCATACTGTCGAGGTGTATGTGGGAACTGATGGTGATCATCAGGATGAGTTCCTTCGTGGAAACAGACCCAAGGACTTGCTTCGCAACAGTATAGTGACGCCATCATTACTGGCATCAATACTTAATGTAAAATATGTGAATTCATCAGCATTACACCGGATTGAGCAGGAGTTTCAACGTAATGGCGTAAATATATCACGCCAGACAATGTCCAACTGGATTGTCAGATGCTCCCAGATGTACTTCACTCCGTTTGTTGAACGGATGAAGCAGGAGCTGCTGTCACTGCATGTCACACAGTCAGATGAAACACCGACTCAAGTAATAGCAGACAGCGACCACCCAAACAGCAAGTGCTATATGTGGGTGCACCGTTCCGGAGAGTTTTATACCCGACGCCCGATTGTGATATATGAGTACCAAAAAGGACGTGATCATCAAAAGCCTCTGGATTTTTACAAGGATTACAAAGGAATCCTTGTAACGGACAGCCTGCAGCAATATCATCTAGTTGATAAAAAGCTTCCAGATGTGACAAACGCAAACTGCTGGGCGCATGCAAGGCGTGATTTTGCGGATGCGGTTAAGGCTGCCGATAAAAAGGATCCGTCTTCTGTAAGGCAGTCTGTTGCCTATCAGGCATTGCAGAAGATAGCCGGGTTTTATAATGCTGACACTGAGTTAAAAGGGCTCTCATCAGAGGAACGGCTTCAAAAACGGCAGGAATTGATCCGGCCGCTGGTTGAGGAATTTTTTGCGTGGGTAAAACAACAGGTTAACGACTGTGCGGTACCTCCAAAATCCAAAACAGGCCAGGGGCTGAATTTCATAATCAATCAGGAAAAATATCTTAAGGTATTTCTTGAAGATGGAGATGTCCCTATCGATAATTCTGCCTCGGAGAGAGCCATACGCACCTTTTGCCTCGGCAAGAAAAACTGGATGTTCCACAATACAGCCAAAGGAGCATCTGCCAGTGCGATGGTATACAGTATTTCAGAAACAGCCAAGCTGAATAATCTGCGGCCGTATTATTATTTTAAATATATCCTCACAGAACTGCCAAAACTCTGTGAGGAAAAAGAAAATATAGATCCAGAAAAGCTGGACTATCTCATGCCATGGTCAGATAGTCTTCCGGACGAATGCAGGAAGCCACGTCGCCAATAATGGGCGGCGTTGATTTTAATGACTGGCGCATGGTTTGACGTTTACAAATGTCCTCTGAAAATCATAGCAATAACCATATTACTATTGATGCAATAATAAAGTGAATACCTTTCTTTTGCTTTTGGCTACAATCTTCCTTTAATTCTTCTAAATTCATCCTTTTACTTCAACCTTTCCAAACTTCAAATGCCAAACACATTATATTAAAGATTTTGATCAATCCGATTTTCCTATCTATACTCAACGATTTCTTCCAATGGTTTCCTTGGTCTTTTAGCCGGAGCTTCATAGGCAAAGCCAACAGCAACAATTCCTGTCAACTGGCTGGCTGTTCCGATAAAATCCATCAACTCATTGTAGGCAAAGCAAGTATTGGCAATCCATAAGGTACCTAATCCATATCCCGTTGCCGTGAGAATCATATTTTCAATTGCCGCACCTATGGACAGTGAATCACAAATTTCAACGATTCGTTTCTCATTTTCAATACTTGCAAATGGTGTGTGCCGATTAGTATTGAGCACTGCTATGAGGCATGGAGCCTCCTGCATGATTCTGACTGTATTCTCAGCATCCGGTATGGCAAATGCCCATTCAGGCATTAGTTCATGGATTATATTTTCTTATACTTCTTCTATTCTCAATTTCTCGTATCATAATTTTTCTCTCCATTATGGCCTTAATCCCAAGGATCTTTTTAACTTCACGAATTGAGGTTGAACTAATATTTAGGCATTTGCACATTTAATTCATAATAACTCATATCCTTTTCTCCTACAATTCAGATTATCTTAATTCTACAAGCTTGAATTTATAACAGTCCTTCTGCTTTTACTCGAATTGCATAAAACTCCCGGAATGTATCCGGTTCTTCCATTATTGTTTCTTTCATAATCTTTAATCTCCGTTTACCAACTCGTCTATCCAATACAGCAAATATTTTTACGATTAAATTTTCGCTTTTAAGGCTTGTTTCAATATCTTGATTATCAAACTCTGCAAACGCATTATAAAAACAGCGTTGGTCAAAAATACCCAGTTTTATAGCTGTATCGTCCATATACGCATTTTCTACTTTCATGCGTTTCTCGTATTTTTCGTCTTTGGGAAACATGCCTGCTTTCGCCCAATTGTTCCAATAGCATCCCTTGATGATTTCTTTTCCATCATATCTTATCGCTGCCCGTCCCTCATGGTCATGACTCCTGCTATATGATGTTGCATAAAACTGAATATGACCTTGCAGACTTTGAGCCAGATATTCCGTTTCCAACTTTTTTCTTATACCACTCCATGTTGCCATTCATTATTCCTCAACTGCTTTTCGTAAGCATGGGTCATTTTCTTCATTTGCCCAAGATAAACTGTAATATTCATAAAAAATTACCTCCATGATAATAATCACTGCTTATCTACTTCTCATCAACGACCTAAAAAATGTAAAACTACAAATAATCCAGTTGCTTACTTTGATATTGAAAATTAGAAGATATACATTTTGTTACACATTAACATCAGATCAGGCAGGTCAAAAGACCTGCCTGATAACGTTTTGGGTATTCAAAGTTTTTTAGGGTCTTTACTTTTTAGGGTCTTTCGTTAGGGTTCT
>OHPE01000140.1_pt1 | contig 33805 bp, 29 predicted proteins | sample 1577691 | NCBI WGS metagenome assembly OHPE01 (sample SAMEA3879501, study PRJEB24766) | human gut metagenome | biome: human-associated habitat; feature: feces | place: USA | collected 1985/1987
TTTCTCGATGTGACCGTCCGGCGCGACGGTCCGCAGGCGGATGCCGGACGCGTGTTCCTCACGGCGATGCGCAGTCTGGAATACGGCAGCGAAACCATGGAAAGCACAAACCCTGTTGGATAATTTTTCGAGGTGAATATAATGGATGAGATCATCCGCGCCGTCTCGAAAGACGGCTTTGCAAAAATTTCGGTCGTCACCGCGCGTGACGCGGTGCAGCGTGCCAATGCCATTCATCACTGCAGCCCGACGGCCATCGCCGCCCTCGGCCGCAGCCTGTGCGCCGCGTCCATGCTCGGCGACCTGCTCAAGGAGGAAAACGGCACGGTCACGCTGCGCATCAACGGCGGCGGCGGTCTCGGCACGATCGTTGCGGTGTCCGACTGCGACGGCAACGTCCGCGGCATGGTGGCAAACCCCACGTTCGACCTGCCCACGCGCCCGGATGGCAAGCTCGATGTCGGCGGTGCCGTCGGCAAGGACGGCATGCTCACTGTCAGCCGGGACATCGGTCTGCGCGAGCCGTACATCGGCAGCACGGAGCTCGTCAGCGGTGAGATCGCGGAGGACCTGTCCGCCTATCTCGTCGAGAGTGAGCAGATCCCCGCGGCCTGCGGCCTCGGCGTGCTCGTCGACACCGACCACAGCGTCAAGGCGGCCGGCGGCTTTCTCGTGCAGCTCATGCCCGGCGCGCCGGAGGAGCTGATCGGAAAGCTGGAGGACAACATTTTCATGATGGACCAGCTCACGACCATTCTCGACGAGGACGGAGCGGACGCCATCATCGCGCAGGTCATGCGCGATCTTGCGCCCGAGATCGTCCTGCGCCACCCGATGTCCTACCGCTGCGCGTGCTCGCGTGCGCGTGTGGAGCAGGCGCTGCGCCAGTGCGGAGCGGATGAGCTGCGCGCGATGATCGCCGAGGGCGAGGATACGCGCGTGCACTGCCAGTTTTGCGACACGGAATATGTATTTACGCCGGCGGATCTGCAGACGCTGCTGGACGCCGAAAACCCTGACGCCGCAACGGATTGAACCGTGTTTGGGGCGGCGCTGCCGCCCCAAACATGCACAATTGCCGAAAAAATTACCGAAAATCTATTGACAATTGTGTGCCCGTCTTGTATAATAAGCAAGCTGCGAAACGGGAGCATAGCTCAGCCGGGAGAGCACTTGCCTTACAAGCAAGGGGTCACAGGTTCGAGCCCTGTTGTTCCCACCAATTATTTCGTGACAGGTAAAGAGATTTGCCTGTCAACGATAATAATTATTCTTCATTCTCGGAGAGCTGAACTCGAAAAGTTTGAAGTTATTTTTTTCAATGGCCGGGTAGTTCAGCTGGTTAGAACGCTAGCCTGTCACGCTAGAGGTCGTGGGTTCGAGCCCCATTCCGGTCGCCAATACATTCTTTATGTATCAGGTTTCGGTATCTTGCATATAATATTGTAGATACCACAAAATGCGGATTTAGCTCATCTGGTAGAGCGCCACCTTGCCAAGGTGGAGGTAGCGAGTTCGAGCCTCGTAATCCGCTCCAAAAAAGTCCTTACGATGAGTAAGGACTTCATATTTTTTGCGGGTTTATTTCAATTACCAGAATACTTTTCTTCCTGAAAGGAGATGGAGGTGCGATCCCTCTGACCCGCTCCAGCAACGCCTTGCTTTTTAGCAGGGCGATTTTTTGTGCCTGCGTGTTGGCGGAGGTGCTGGAAAGTGCGTAAATAGGCGGCTTGACTGACAGTCCAGCTCGATTTTGTTGACTTTTTCAAAGCAGTGGGCTATAATGTTGACCATAGAGAGTGCACTCCGAACAAATTGAAAGGTGATATGCTATGGAAGATAAAATTACTCTTGGAAAATTCATTCAATCAAAAAGAAAAGAACTGGGGCTTTCTCAAAAAGACCTTGCTAAGGAGCTTTATGTTACTGAGTCGGCAGTGAGCAAGTGGGAGAGAGGGGTATCATATCCTGATATAACGATGATATCGGGACTTTGCAGGGTGCTGGGCATTTCTGAGCACGAGCTTTGCACGGCGAGCGAGGACAATCAGCAGAGAGAGGCTGAGTTTATGGTGCGAAGTTATAAAAGCTTTGTTCGGGGGTACACTATCATAACTGGGATAGGCTATCTTGCGGCGATAATACCGAGCTTTATTTATAATGTGGCTCATGGCGGTATAGGTTGGTTCATGGTGCTTATCACGTCGCTGATGCTGACGTTTTCTTTCATAAATGTGCCTGTGCTTGTTAGGGAGAATAGGGCGTTGTGGACGCTTGGAGCTTCAACAGTTTCGCTTATGCTTCTTTACGCCGCAGGGTGCGTTTATTCACACGGGGATTGGTTTGTAATGGCGGTACTTGGAACGCTCCTTGGGGAGGCTATCGTATTTTTGCCTTTTGTGCTGAGAAGTGAACGGCTTGAAAAGTATGTGAGAAACAGCAAGGGTCTTGTGTGCATGGCGGCGGATTCGGTACTGACTTTTGCATGCGTTGTTTTTGGTACGCTGAAATACGGTGACGTGGTAGACCTTCGTGAAGGCATGGCCGCTACGGTGACTTGTGTGGCATTGGTGTGGGCTGTGTTCCTTATTATAAGGTATCTAAAGGTGAACGGCTTTTTCAAGGGTGCACTTTGCTTTGTGGCATCTGCGGTATGGGTAGTGGCAATGACTGTGCTGAGTAATGCGTGGAACGGAATGAAACTGTCTGAGATATTTTCGGTGAAAGGTGCTGACAACAGCCGCTATGATGTTATAGTCTGCCTTTGTCTGGCAGGAGTTGCGGCGGTGCTTGCTATTGCAGGGGCTGTGTATAAGTTTGTGAGGAAAAAACCGCAGGATAGGTAAGGCTGAGAGGACAAAAGAAAGATACAAAACGGATAGGGACAATTTGGACTTTGTGGGACGTCGAGGACGCCGTCCCCTACATAAATGTGATTAGAAATAGGGAATACCGCACTTGGGTGAAAGCTTGGGTGCGGTATTTTTATTTTGCTGTGAATATTTTACCCGTATATGTCAAAAATAATGCCAGAGGACTTATGCCGCCGATAGCATAAGACTGCCGTGGGCGCAACAGTGGCTGCGGAAATCATATCGGAGAAAGGTTTTGTGTGTATGAAAAAATTCAGTATCAGAAATTCACACGCAGGCAAGGCTCTGGGAGCGAAGGGTGTTTACATTACACTTGCGGCGTGTCTGCTGGCTCTTGGCGGTGCGGGTATAGCTGCATATAACAAGGCTATGGAGGATATCACCGACAATCTGACTATTTCGAGCGTTGACAGCACTGCGCCAAAGCAGGCTGATAACAAGAAAACGGACGTTAAAAAGGACGAAAGCTCCAAGCCGGATGTGGACATTCAGACGCAGCCAAATGTTATGCCTGTGAACGGTGAGGTATTAGAGCCGTTTTCTAATGGTGAGCTTGTGAAGTCGGAAACTCTCGGCTACTGGAAAACCCATGACGGCGTCGATATCAAAGCTGACCTTGGCGAGCCTGTCAAGGCGATGAACAAGGGTATTGTCACAAAGATATGGGACGACTCTCTGTGGGGCAACTGTATGACTATCGACCATGGAAACGGCATTGTAGGGCATTACTACAATCTGTCAAAGGAAATGTCCGTCAAGGAGGGCGACGAGGTGAATGCAGGGGAGGTCATAGGTGCTGTGGGCGACACTGCTCAGGCGGAAGTGGCAGAGCTTTCTCATCTGCACTTTGGCTTGAAAAAGAACGGTCAGTGGATAGACCCTATCGAGTTTATTGACCCTGCGGACAAATAAGCTTTCTTCATTTTGGCGCTTTGTAATACAAAGTGCTGATGTTATAATCCCCCATATAACGCCGCATCTGAAAATTTTCGGGTGCGGTGATACATATGTATTGCAGAATAGAGAGAATTGTGCTATAATTATACTTTAAGGCAATATTGCTGATGTTTTTACACAGAACATAGAGTGGTGGGACGCCGAGGGCGTCGTCCTCTACGGTCTGTTTTATATTGTGTGGATAATGTATAAATTATTGTGAGGTATAATAATGAAAAGCAAAAGAATCTATCCTGCGTTCACTATATCGAAAAAAGGGGAAATGTCCCTGAAAAACGGTCACCCATGGGTGTATTGTGACGAATTGAGAAACGAGCCTGAGGGCTTGAAAAACGGTGAGCTTTGCGATGTTTTCTCTGAAAAAGGCTCTTATCTTGGAACTGGTTTTCTCAGCCTTAACAGCAAGATAAGGATAAGGATCTTATCTGACAACGCAAATGAAAATTTCTCGGAAAATTTTTTCCGCAGACGTATCCGCTATGCTATAGATTACAGAAAAACTGTTATGGGGGACGATTTTTCGGCTTGCAGGCTTATTTTTGGTGAGGCTGACGGCATGCCGGGGCTGACTATCGACAAGTATGGGGATATACTTGTTTCGCAGGTTCTTTCCTATGGCATGGATATGATAAAGAATATGATATTCAGGCTGCTTGTGGAGGAGCTTGCAAAAGACGGAGTTAAAGTTTCGGGCATAATGGAGCGTAACGATGTCGCTATCAGAAAGCTGGAGGGCTTGGAGCAGTACAAGGGCTGGTATAGTGCTGGATTTCTCCCTGAGCCACCGTCAAATATCACTGAGATAACGGAGAATGGCATACGCTATGAGGTCGATGTTGAGAACGGTCAGAAAACTGGATTTTTCCTTGACCAGAAATATAACCGCCTTGCGGTGTCGAAGATAGCAAAGGGCAAGAAGGTCCTTGACTGCTTTACCCACACAGGTTCGTTCGCACTCAATGCGGCAATGGGCGGTGCAAGGCACGTTACAGCGGTGGACGTTTCACAGTTCGCTGTTGATACGGCCAGGGAGAATGCTGAGAGAAACGGTTTGACGGACAGAATGGATTTTCTTTGCGCAGACGTTTTCGACCTGCTCCCGAAGCTTCTTGAAGAAAAGGCTGATTATGACATGATAATCCTCGACCCGCCTGCTTTCACAAAGAGCAGAAAGACAGTTGGAAGCGCTGAGAGGGGATACAAGGAGATAAATTACAGGGCAATGAGACTTCTGCCAAGGGGTGGATATCTTGCCACCTGCTCATGTTCGCATTTTATGGAGAACAGGCTGTTTGTGAAAATGGTAATGAGTGCTGCAAAGGACGCAGGCGTTCAGCTCAAGCTTATTGAAGCAAGACAGCAAGCCCCTGACCACCCGATACTTCTCAATGTGCCTGAAACGGATTATCTGAAATTTTATCTTTTTCAGGTGGTATAGGGTTGACAAATGCTTGCGGATATGCTATAATATAGTTGTTTAATAAACCAGATATATTTCAGCGAGTCTGCTGAGTTCGGACATAAGTAGCTTATTTTTCTGCAGTAATGCGGTTGCTTCCAGCCGACAGAATAGACATTTTAGCCCTGCTTTTTTTCAGCAGGGCTTTTTATTTTGCATTTTTTGCTATTGACAAATGCTTGCGGATATGGTATGATATAGGTGGCTTAGAAATAAGCGTGGCGCACCCCGTTCAGCGCATTATAAATGTACGGCATATCATAAATTGCCGTTTGTCTGCGGTATCGGACATAAGTAGGTATTTTCTGCAGAGGCAGCTGCTTCCACCGACAAAATAGACGTTTTAGCCCTGTTGTTTTTCAGCAGGGCTTTTTTATGTGTTGATATTTAAAAACTGTCATATTGCACATAAAAAGTGAGCAAATATTGTATAAGATTTTATGTATAAAAGTGAGAAAAACCTATGGTAATTTGGCTTTAAATCTGTTATAATATATATGTAACCGTGGGCGACGGGATAATTGTGTCCGCACGCTTCGGAATTCAAAAAATTTTTGGAGGTAAAAAACCAATGGCAAAGAAGTATTGTTATCTTTTCTCTGAGGGTAATGCCAACATGAGAGAGCTTCTCGGCGGTAAGGGTGCTAACCTTGCTGAGATGACAAATATCGGTCTCCCTGTTCCTCAGGGCTTTACGATCACAACGGAAGCTTGTACTCAGTATTATGAGGACAACCGTGAGATCAATCCTGAGATCATGGCAGAGATCAACGAGTACATTGTAAAGATGGAAGAGATCACAGGCAAGAAGTTCGGTGACAAGGAGAACCCACTCCTCGTTTCTGTACGTTCAGGTGCTAGAGCATCAATGCCTGGTATGATGGATACAATCCTTAACCTCGGTCTTAACGAAGAAGTTGTTGAGACTATCGCTGCTCAGTCTAATAACCCAAGATGGGCTTGGGACTGCTACAGAAGATTCATTCAGATGTATTCTGACGTAGTTATGGAAGTTGGTAAGAAGTATTTTGAAGAGCTTATCGACGAGATGAAGGCTAAGAAGGGCGTTAAGCAGGACGTTGAGCTGAACGCTGAGGATCTTAAGGAGCTGGCTAACCAGTTCAAGGCTGAGTACAAGTCTAAGATCGGTTCTGACTTCCCAACTGATCCTAAGGAGCAGCTCATGGGCGCTATCAAGGCTGTATTCCGTTCATGGGATAACCCAAGAGCTAACGTATACAGAAGAGATAACGATATCCCTTATTCATGGGGTACAGCAGTAAACGTTCAGTCCATGGCATTCGGTAACATGGGTGACGACTGCGGTACAGGTGTTGCATTCACAAGAGACCCAGCTACAGGTGCTAAGGGTCTGTTCGGTGAGTTCCTTACAAACGCACAGGGCGAGGACGTTGTTGCTGGTGTTCGTACACCAATGCACATCTCTGAAATGGAGCAGAAGTTCCCAGAGGCATTCGCTGAGTTCAACAAGGTTTGTAAGACACTTGAAGATCACTACAGAGATATGCAGGATATGGAGTTCACTGTTGAGCACGGTAAGCTTTATATGCTTCAGACAAGAAATGGTAAGAGAACTGCACAGGCTGCTCTTAAGATCGCTTGTGACCTCGTTGATGAGGGCATGAGAACTGAGGAAGAGGCTGTTGCAATGATCGACCCAAGAAACCTCGATACACTTCTTCACCCACAGTTCGACGCAAAGGCACTCAAGGCTGCTACTCCTATGGGCAAGGGTCTTGGCGCTTCTCCAGGAGCTGCTTGTGGTAAGATCGTATTCACAGCTGATGACGCTGAGGCTTGGAACGAGAGAGGCGAGAAGGTCGTTCTCGTAAGACTTGAGACATCACCTGAGGACATCACAGGTATGAAGGCTTCACAGGGTATCCTTACAGTTAGAGGCGGTATGACATCACACGCTGCCGTTGTTGCTCGTGGTATGGGTACATGCTGCGTATCTGGCTGCTCAGATATCGTTATGGACGAGGCTAACAAGAAGTTCACACTCGCAGGCAAGGAGTTCCACGAGGGTGACTATATTTCAATCGACGGTTCAACAGGTAACATTTATGATGGTATCATTCCAACTGTTGACGCTACAATCGCTGGCGAGTTCGGCAGAATCATGGGTTGGGCTGACAAGTTCAGAACAATGAAGGTTAGAACAAACGCAGATACTCCTGCTGACGCTAAGAAGGCAAGAGAGCTGGGTGCTGAGGGTATCGGTCTTTGCCGTACAGAGCACATGTTCTTTGATCCTGAGAGAATCGCTGCATTCAGAGAGATGATCTGCTCAGACACAGTTGAAGAGAGAGAAGCTGCTCTTGCTAAGATCGAGCCAATGCAGCAGGCTGACTTCGAGGCTCTTTATGAGGCACTTGAGGGTAACCCTGTTACTATCAGATTCCTTGACCCACCACTTCACGAGTTCGTACCAACAGAAGAGGCTGATATCGAGGCTCTTGCTAAGGCACAGAACAAGCCTGTTGAGACTATCAAGGCTATCATCGCTTCACTCCATGAGTTCAACCCAATGATGGGTCACCGTGGCTGCCGTCTTGCAGTAACATATCCTGAGATCGCTAAGATGCAGACAAAGGCTGTTATCAAGGCTGCAATCAACGTTAAGAAGAATCACCCAGACTGGACAGTTAAGCCTGAGATCATGATCCCACTGGTAAATGATATCAAGGAGCTTAAGTATGTTAAGAAGTTCGTTGTTGAGACTGCTGACGCTGAGATCAAGGCTGCTGGCTCTGACCTTGAGTACGAGGTTGGTACAATGATCGAGATCCCAAGAGCTGCTCTTACAGCTGACGAGATCGCTAAGGAAGCTGACTTCTTCTGCTTCGGTACAAACGACCTTACACAGATGACATTCGGTTTCTCAAGAGATGACGCTGGTAAGTTCCTCAATGCTTACTATGATGCAAAGATCTACGAGAACGATCCATTTGCTAAGCTCGACCAGAATGGCGTAGGCAAGCTTATGGAAATGGCTCTTGAACTTGGTAAGCCAGTTAATCCAAAGCTCCACTGTGGTATCTGCGGTGAGCACGGCGGCGACCCAACATCTGTTGAGTTCTGCAACAAGATCGGTCTTGACTATGTATCTTGCTCACCATTCAGAGTTCCAATTGCTAGACTTGCTGCTGCTCAGGCTGCTATTGCAAATAGGTAGGAGTTCTCTTTCCTTTGAATTGCCGCTTAGTTTCGAGCAGGCAGCAGCCTATCGAAAGGCTAACGGACAGTATGTAAGGAAAAATCAGTGGAGAGATACCACTGTAAGGGTATTCATAGACCTTGATTAACAGTTAAATACGATAAGCGTATCATTAGAAATAGTGGTACGCTTATTTTTTGTCCCTTTTTGCAGATTTGTCCTTTCCCCTACTTTCCAATATAATGAAGCTAAAGAAGTGGAGGTGTGCTTATGAGAGAGAAATTTAATCATCTGTATTTGGATAGCCACGAAAGAAAACTTTTGATACATAGCCTTGTAGAGTTAAAAAATCAGCTCATTCAGCAAGGCAGATATACGGATTGTGTTGACGAGCTTATTTTTAAGGTCATAAATGCACCGACCAAGAGAATGAAAATTGAATATGTCTAAGGCAAATTACAAAGCCGCTTATTCTTATTGATTTTAAGAGTAGGCGGCTTTTTTGCGTTCTCTGGTACTGTTTACATAGCCACCGTGACAAAGTGGCTAAATCTATCTGAAAGGAGGACGCATCTATGTCAAATTGCAAAGTGATTGCTCTGACTAACCAGAAAGGCGGTGTCGGAAAAACAACCACAGCGGTCAATCTGGGTGTAAGTCTGGTGCAGCAGGGTAAAAAAGTCCTGCTGATTGATGCCGATGCACAGGCAAATCTCACGATGGCTCTGGGTTATAACAGACCAGACGATATTCCCATAACGCTTTCTACTGTGATGCAGAACATCATAGACGATAAAACGCTTGATGTTTCACAGGGTATTATCCACCATAGCGAGGGCGTCGACCTGCTTCCGTCAAACATTGAGATGTCGGGCTTTGAAGTAAGGCTAATCAATGCAATGAGCCGTGAGCGTGTGCTGAAAACCTATGTCAATGAGGTTAAAAAGAATTACGACTATGTGCTTATTGATTGTATGCCGAGCTTAGGCATGATAACCATCAATGCTCTGGCGGCGGCTGACAGCGTGATTATCCCGACACAGCCCCACTATCTCTCGGCTAAAGGTCTGGAGCTTTTGCTTCGCTCCGTATCAATGGTCAAGCGGCAAATCAACCCAAAGCTGCGGATAGACGGTATCTTAATGACTATGGTAATGCCCCGTACCAACATTTCTAAGGAAATTACGGCAACGGTCAAAAGTGCATACGGTAAGAAAATCAAGGTATTTGATACCGAGATACCTCATTCTATCCGTGCGGTGGAAGCTACCGCAGAAGGCAAAAGTATTTTTGCTTACGACAAAAGCGGCAAGGTTGCCGCAGCCTATGAGCAGTTAGGAAAGGAGGTGGCAGAGATTGGCGAGAAGCAGAGAAACCAAAATCGAGCTGACCGCATACGATGACCTTTTTCAGACGGACGAAAGCCGTGAGGAAGCAAAGCTAAGCAAGATACGGGATATTCCCATATCGGAGATTGACGAGTTTCCAGACCACCCGTTCAAGGTTTTGATGGACGAAGATATGGAACAACTTGTTGAGAGTATCAAGCGAAACGGTGTAATGACCCCTGCGACAGTTCGCTTAAAAGAGGACGGACGGTATGAGCTTATCAGTGGTCACAGGCGAAAAAAGGCTTGTGAACTTGCAGGACTTGAAACGCTGAAATGCGAGGTCAAAGAGCTTACCCGTGATGAAGCCATTATTGTCATGGTGGAAAGTAATCTCCAACGCTCTGTTATTTTGCCGAGTGAGAAAGCGTTTGCGTATAAAATGCGGTTGGAAGCTATGAAACGACAGGCAGGCAGACCCCCAAAAGAAAATGCGTCGCCATTGGCGACTAATTTATCAAAAGGGCGTTCTGATGAGGAATTAGGAGAACTTGTTGGAGAAAGCAAAGACCAGATACGCCGCTATATCCGTCTAACGGAGCTTGTTCCCGAAATCCTGCAAATGGTAGATGAAAGGCAGATTGCTTTTCGTCCTGCGGTTGAAATTTCCTATCTGACCGAGGAACAGCAATACACCCTGCTTGAAGCAATGGAGTACAACGATGCTACCCCGTCATTGGCACAGGCTATCAAAATGAAGAAGTATAACCAAGACGGCAAGCTCACTTCCGAGGTTATCCAGTCCATTATGGAGGAAGAAAAGCCCAACCAGAAGGAAAAACCTGCTTTCCGTGACGAGAGGATAACCAAGCTCATTCCCAAGACTGTTCCCAGAGGGCAGGAAACGGATTTTGTTGTCAAGGCGTTAGAGTTTTATAACCGACACTTGCAGCGGAACAAGGCTCACGAGAGATAGCCACACATCGAGGGCGAGGTCTGCCCATTTGAGTGGATAGCCATTATTTCGGCTTCCCCCTCTCCACACCTCACCCCCTAACTACTGCCAGTAACTATCCGAGAAAAGAAATACTTTAGGCTGTCCATAACGGGCAGCTTTTTTCGGTCAGTAAGGCAAAATATTCAATCCAAATTACAGGAGGTAACTATGAAAATCCCTAAATTATTCAAAAAGGCTGCGGCTTTTGTAATGGCTGCGGTCACGGCATTATCCATAATGCCTGCGACGGCGTTTGCTGCGGGTGACATCGGGACGATTTTCTTTTCCCACACCTATGACAGCAACGGCAATGCGATGAGGTACAATTCCAGTGCGAATATCGGCGGCTATACCGCAGGCGGAACGGGAAATTATAAGTACCGTATGTTTGTGGACGGTGAGAATGCGTTTTGTATTCAGCCGGGAGTACCGCTGAAAACAGGAAACACCTTGAAAAAGGCTTCCTCTGATACTTGGAACGCCCTTTCAACCAATCAGAAAAAGGCGGTTGGGTTTGCCCTGCTCTATGGGTATCAGGGCAACCGAAATAATCTGTCGGGAAGTGATGATGAAAAATGGCTTGCCACGCAGACCCTCGTATGGGAGTTTGTCACAGGCTGCCGTGAAGCCACAGGCTCATATAACCAGACAAGCACCACCGTTTACAGCCTGCACTTCGGTTCAAATTATGCCAACAGCGGAGCAAGGGCAGTGTATGACCAGATTGTTGCAATGCTGCGTGAGCATAACACCATTCCGAGCTTTATGTCGGGCGGTAAGAATGACATCACAAAGGAGCTTGCCTACAAGGACGGAAAGTACAGCATCACATTGACGGACAGCAACGGCGTCCTTTCCGATTACAGCTTTTCAAGCTCTGACAGCAATGTGAGTGTATCGAAGTCTGGAAATAAGCTGACAATCAGCTCCACCGTAGCTATCAGCGGTTCTGTCCGCATTACGGCAAAGAGGAACAATGTGCCGACTGTCAGCAGCAGTGCAAAGCTCATTGCCTATGGCGACCCGAACTTGCAGGATTTGGTAACAGGTGTGGAGAATGCTGATACCGTGTCTGCATATATCAATATCGAAACGCCGACAGGCACGATTGCCCTCAAAAAGACTTCTGAGGACGGAGTTGTGGAGGGCATCTCTTTTACAATCAAAGGTGATAACTTCAATAAAACAGTTAAGACAGGAAAGGACGGCTCTGTCTCCGTGGAGGGATTATTCCCTGGCACTTATACGGTCACAGAACAGTCTATTGACCGTTATGAGCCGCAGAAAACCCAGACCGTCACACTTATCGGAGGAAAAACCTCTACTGTGACCTTCAGCAATACTTTGAAGCGTGGCAGTCTGGAAATCGTCAAGACTTCCGAGGACAATCTGGTGGAGGGAATGAAATTCCACCTTTATGGCACATCTTTAAGCGGCTTGCCTGTTGACGAGTATGCCGTGACTGATAAAAACGGACTGGCTAAGTTTGAAAATGTCCTTATCAGTGGCGATACCCCGTATGTGGTTGAGGAAGTGGATACCGCAGTCCGCTATGTCGTTCCTGCTTCCCAGACAGCTCCGATTGAATGGAACAAGGTCACAAAACGCAGCTTCGACAATGTGTTGAAGAAATTCCAAGTGACTGTGACAAAGACCGATGCAGAAACAGGTTCTCCGCAGGGCGACGCTTCCCTTGCAGGTGCGGTTTACGGCATCTATAAAGGTGAGGAACTGATTGACACCTACACGACTGATGAAAACGGTCAGTTTACGACCAAGTATTATATCTGTGATAATGATTGGACTGTCCGTGAAATCAGCCCGTCCGAGGGGTATCTTCTGGATACCGCAATCCACAAGGTAGGTGCAGAACCAGAGCTATACACGGTAGAGCTGAACAGTACCGCAAACGATGTGAATGAACAGGTCATCAAAGGCAATATCGCACTCATCAAGCATACGGATAACGGGGAAACCCAGATTGAAACACCCGAAGAAGGTGCGGTATTTGAAGTGTTCCTCAAATCCGCAGGCAGCTATGAAAATGCAAAGGAAACCGAGCGTGATGTGCTGACCTGTGACGAGAACGGTTTTGCCCAGACAAAGGATATGCCGTATGGCATTTATACCGTCCGCCAGACCTTTGGTTGGGAGGGGCGTGAACTGATGAAAGACTTTGATGTGTTTATCAGCAAGGACGGTCAGACCTACCGCTACCTTATCAACAACGCTAACTTTGAGAGCTATATCAAAATCGTAAAGAAAGATGCAGAAACAGGCAATACAATCCCGTATGCAGGTGCAGGCTTCCAGATTTACGACCCGAATGGAAATCTTGTGACTATGACTTTCACTTATCCCGAAGTGACGACCATTGACACCTTCTATACTACGGCAGACGGCGACCTAATCACACCGCAGACATTGGAATACGGCAAAGGCTATTCCCTTGTGGAAGTACAAGCCCCCTATGGGTATGTCTTAAATTCCGAGCCTGTTTATTTTGATGTGGTGCAGGAAAATTCCGAGGAAGAAAGCGGCATTACCGTTATTGAGGTAGTACGCTCCAATATGGCACAGAAAGGTACAATTACAGTAGAAAAGTCTGGCGAGGTATTCAGCTCCGTGGCAGGCGATAAGGGATTGTATCAGCCGATTTTCTCTGTCAGCGGTCTTGAGGGTGCAGTCTATGAGATTACCGCAGCCGAGGATATTGTCACTCTGGACGGGACGGTCAGAGCAAACAAGGGCGAGGTTGTGGATACCGTTACGACAGGAAAAGACGGTACAGTAAAATCCAAAGAACTGTATCTCGGAAAATATGAGGTTAAGGAAATCACAGCTCCGTATGGAATGGTGCTGAACGAGAAAGTCCATTCTGTTGAGCTTGTGTATGCAGGACAGAATGTTGATGTAACGGAAACGGCTACTTCTTTCTATAATGAAAGACAGCGTGTTGAAATCGACCTCATCAAGAGCCTTGCCATTGATGAAGCCTACGGCATTGGCAAGAACGGGGAAATCTTTGATGTGACCTTTGGCTTGTATGCGGCGGAGGAACTCACAGCCGCAGATGGAAAGACCATTCCTGCGGACGGTCTGATTGAGGTCATTTCCCTTGATGAAAGCGGTCACGGGAAAGCAATCAGCGACCTGCCGATGGGCAGCTATTATGTGCAGGAAATCTCGACCAACTCCGCATATATTGTCAGCGATGCAAAATACCCTGTTACTTTTGAATACGCAGGACAGGATACCGAAACTGTCCGCATTACAGCCAACGAGGGCGAAGCTATCACAAATGACATTATTTACGGCTCTGTAAGCGGTAAGAAATCTGATGAGGACGGAAAAACTCTGGGCGGTGCAGTTATCGGTATCTTCAAGACAGGAACTACCGAGTTTACAAAGGAAAATGCGATTGCCGCTACCACATCAAAAGATGATGGTAGTTTTTCTTTTGCCAAAGTGCCGTATGGAACTTGGATAATCCGTGAAATCGAAAGCCCGAAGGGATATGTACTCTCCGAGGAAGAAATCGCCGTGACTATTGGCAAGGTGGACGAAGTTGTGGAAATCGAACTTGTCAACTACTTCATTAAGGGCAATATCGCTTTGACAAAGGTTGATGAGGATTATCCCGACAACAAGCTGTCTGGTGCGGTATTTGAGGTTTACTCCGATACCAATGGCGATGGGAAACTGGATAAAGACGATACGCTGCTTGGCGAAATGAAGGAACTTGACGGCGGCGTTTACCAGATGAGTGAACTCCGCTACGGCAAATATCTGGTAAAGGAAACCAAAGCTCCGACAGGCTTTGTGCTTGATGAAGATGTTTATGCCGTATCCATCGAGGAGAACGGAAAGACCTACACAGTGGAAAACAAGGCGGGTGTTGGCTTTATCAATGCAGCACAGAAAGGCTCTCTTAAAATCGTAAAGACTTCCTCTGACGGCAAGGTGGAGGGCTTCTCTTTCCGTGTGACAGGCGTGGACTATGACCAGACCTTTAAGACAGATAAGAACGGGGAAATCGTGATTGAGGGCTTGCGGATTGGCGACTATACCGTATCCGAAGTAAGCGACAAGGCTTCCGCAGGATATATCCTTCCTGCCGATAAACAGGCAACGGTAAAGGTGAACGCTACGGCTATCGTGCAGATGCACAATGAGTTCAGGGATACCCCGAAAACAGGCGATGACTTCAATCTGGGCTTATGGGTAAGCCTTGCGGCGTTGTCTGTTGTCGGTGCGGGCGTTCTCGGATTTGTCGGTTATAAGAACAGAAAGAAGAAAAAGGAGGACTAATTGATGGACGCTAAAACCATTATCGCAATCGTGCTTGTCGTGTTCATTGTGGGTGCGGCGGTATGGCTGAATATCCGTAACAGAAAGAATAAGTAAGTTGTTTGGGCGGCTGAAAGATGCCGCCCTTTCCTTTATGGAGGTAAAGATGAGAAACCTAAAAACCATTGAAAAGAAAGTCAGGGCTGTTCTGGAAAAGAATGAAGATGCCAGAAATGACGATATGGTACTGTATCTTGCACTTTGTAATGCTTGTTTGAAGGATGCAGGAGCAATGCCGCTTGCGGAGATAATGACGCAGCACAAATATCTCGGTCTGCCGAGCTTTGAGAGCGTCAGCAGGACACGCCGCAAGCTGCAGGCACGGTATCCAGAGCTTGTAGGGAGCCGCCCTGTTCAAAAAATGAGAGCCACGGGCGAGAAAGCCTATCGGCGTTATGCCAAAGAATAGAGAGGTGCTTATGGACGAAGAAAAACGCTCCAATCAGAACTATGAAATCATTGAGAGCTGTACTATCGGGAGTACAGAGCTTGTCATCGGTCACAATCCCAACTCACCCAACCCTTATGTGTGTTGGTACTGCAAGGGAGGCTCAAATTATTTCTGGGGTTATTACACGAATGAGCTTGATGATGCACGGCAAAAGCTGAATGAACGATACCAGTCAGAGTGCCGTATGCCCTATAATCAGCCTGCCCAGAAGCAGAAAAACGGTGATGACCGTGAGCGATAAAATAAAATATGACTGCACGACCTGTCCTTATCCCCGATATAAGGATGGGTCAGTTATTTTCTGCGATGTCTGTATTCGCAAGATTTTAGACGAGCAGAAAGAGAAAAAGGAAAGAAAGGAGCAGCCGAATGAGTAATGAAATAAAGACAAGACCTTTAACCCCGACAGAACAGAAATACACCTATGCCCAAAGTATGCAGCTTGAGGGGCAGACAGGCACTATCGGGCATCTGCGTGGTGACTTTGCCACGACGGGCTATGGCTTTTACACCACTTGGTTTGATACCAGACCACAATGGAAATCTGACGAATTTAAGGCAGACCTTGATACGGTCATCAATGCTTTACGGGAGGATAAAGGGCTTTTGCATAACCGCTATGATATGAGTGCGTTTGCAAGGCATTTTCCCGAAAGTGCTATCAAGGGTAACTATTGTACGGAGTACGGTTTCCGTGTGGATACGGAGAAACACGCTTTTCTGCTTCGGTGCAATCCCACCAAAGGCGACTATAATTTTTACTGCTATTGCTATGTGAAGGAATGGCTTAATAAGCATATCCAGAAAGCAGAACAAGGTATCCGATTTATTGACCCTCAATATAAAGAACTGTTCCGTATCCCCGACGGCGGAAAGGTCATTGTCACGACTTCTTGGGAAGAGAAACGGGAGTATCCCTGCCGCTTCATTGATGAATACCATACCGAAGTCGGCAGCAATCTGTACCACATCTGCGAGTTTGCCGAGCGTATGCAGAAAAACGGGGCGACCTATGAGCCGAAACCTGCGGAACAAACGCCGCAGAAAACACCGAAGCACAAGGATTTAGAACGATAAGGAGGATTTAGAATATGGCTGTTAATCAGAAAGCCGTCAAGGTCTTGAATAAGGTCTTGGAAGCAGGCTTTACCGATGAAAAAGCGATTGCCGCTATGACTATGGACGATATTCTTTCTATGCAGGGCATCACGGTTGGGGATATTACTCTCATCAATGACCTGCAAAAGAGCATTAAATCGAACAAGGTCATTTCTTTTCTTGGCGGTGGTGCTGAGTGAGTAAACAGAAATATTTGAAACAGAAACGATAAGGAGGTGTAGGTTGAATGGCTGCGAAGTATCAGCTAATCACAGAGCTGTATCGGCGTACAGGCATTGCGGTTGCAAAAAATCCGCAGGCGTGGCAGGGCTTTCTGTCCTCTGCCTGCCGCAACTATAAATGCCGTTTTGACGAACAGCTTTTAATATACGCCCAACGCCCCGATGCTGTCGCTGTTGCGAAGCTCGAAACTTGGAACAGGCAGTTCAAGCGTTGGGTCAATAAGGACAGCAAGGGTATTGCCGTATTTGACCCGAAAGGTCGCAGGAATACGCTGAAATACTATTTTGATGTGTCCGACACCCACGAGGGCTATTATGGCAGCCGCCCTGTTCCGATATGGCAGATGGATGAGCGATACGAGCAGGCTGTTATGGAAAGGCTCTCGGACAGGTTTGGAGATGTGGAAAGCACTGACCTTGCTTCTGACTTAATGGAAACGGCAAAGAACGCCGTGGAGGACAATCTGCAAGACTATTTTTCTCAGTTAAAGGACTGCACGAAAGACAGCTTTTTGGAAGAACTGGACGACTTTAATATAGAAGTCATTTACAGGCGGCTGGCAACAAACAGCGTTGCTTTTATGCTGATCAGCCGCTGCGGTCTGGATACGAATGAGTTTTTTGACCGAGAGGATTTTGCGGATATTGTAAATTTCAATACCCCTGCAACGATAAACGCCATCGGCGTTGCCACGAGCGATATTGCGGAAATGGCGTTACGGGAAATCTCACAGTCTATCCGAAATGTGCAAATAGCGGAAAAAGACCAGAATCGCACCTTTGCACAAAAAACGCAGGCTCAGTATGATAAAGGCAGACAACAACCCGAAAGGAGCGAATACAATGAGCGAAATCACTTACAGCAGACAGGGGGATTATCTTATTCCCGACCTAACATTACCGACAGAGCCAGAGCTTCCGCTTGGCAGGTACGCTTTGATGCACAGGGATTATCTGGAGAAGCACAAGCGAGTGACCTATCTCAATCTGCTGACATCGGGCAGGCTGAACGGGCATCTGCACGAGGTAGAGCAGACAGCACTCCAGAGGTTGGAGCTTCTGACGAAGCAGCTCTCAGCCGAGCAGGGCGTGACAGAGGAACTGAAAGAGAAAGCACCGATGCAGTGGGTCGGACTGATGAACAACATCCGCAGCCAAGCGGAGGAAGTGATACTGACCGAACTGATTTACAAGTAAGCGTTGCCAAAGAGGATGAGGTTAGGGTCAATCTTCCAACCGTAGATGAACAAATCGAAATGATAGCAAAAGCAGAGGACGAAAAAGCCTCTGCTTTTGCTATTTCCAAAGAAGATATTGACTCCGTACTTCAGAAAGGCAGCGGTGTTGCGGACGGAAAATACCGCATCTACCGCCAATTCCAAAAGGGCGTGGACAGACAGAAAAATATTGAGTTCCTTAAAAATGAGTATGGAACGGGCGGCGGTACGCACATCTTCCCCGATGGTTTCAGCGGTCATTCTTGGTATGACAGCAAAGGTCTTGCCATTGACCGAAACGGCACTTATACCAATCACGACCTTGTGTTAAAATGGTCACAGGTTGAAAAGCGTCTGCGTGAGCTGATTAAGGATAACCGCTATCTCAATCCGAAAGAAAAAGACCATTATGCCGATTATCTGGAGAGCGTGTCAGCCCCTCAATATGAGATTGACACCCAGAGGAAAATAGCAAGGCAGCGTTTTATCGACGCCCATCGTGACCTGCCGCCTGCCGACAAACGGGATACCCTTGCTTTGCGGCTATCTGACTTTATCCGTGACTTGGACAGGTACGAAAAAGACCTGTTATCTGTTGTGGAACGAAGCGACCTTGCAGATGTTACCGCCGAGCAAATGGAACAGCACTTATCCGACCCCTCAACCGTTCAACAGCTCATAGACTTTCTTGCACAGGTACAATGGAAAACGACCTCGGTTTTCAGCCGCAGTAATGGGTGGAAGTTTACCGAGGAATCAAGGGAGCTGCACCCACTTTGCTACCTCTACAATGAGGGCGATGTGGTGTATATCGGTGCGGATAAATATGAGATTGCAACACTTACCGAGGAAAAGGTCTATCTGCAAAATGCCGAGTTCCCTATCTTGGGGCAGGAATACAGCCGAGCCGACTTTGAAGAAAAGCTAACGGAAAATCCTGCAAATGACCATCTGAAAGTGGTCGTAACCGAGAAACAGAGGACAGAAGCACCGTCCGAGAAAAAGCAGGACGGAATACAGTTTTCTATCGGTTTTTCCGAACACCCTGCCTTTTATGACAGACAGCTTAATGACCGCTATACGGATTTGAGCTTTGCTCTGGGGAATAAGCTGCTTGGTATTTTGGACGAGAAACAGCACCGTGAGCGTGAGGGCGATAAAAATATCGGGTGGTATCACAAGACAGATTTTGTTATCAAGGCTGTTATCGGCGGCGAGGAATTTAACTATGAAGGGCGGTTTGATATTGGCGATGGTGAGGGCGATTTAATTGCCCATATTAAGAATTTTTACGATTATGCCTTATCGCCAAAGGGCGAACAGCTATATGGAGATGACCGAGAAAGCCTGCTCCGTGGCAGAGATGAGTTTATCCCATTCTTGGAACAGCACACCGAGCTGAAACCAGAGGACGAAAAACTGCTTGATGAGATTATGGCTACCGAAAGTGATTGGTACAGGACAGCCGAGGAAGCCGAAGAAAAACCACAGGCGAATGCCGATAAAGTGAATGGCTCAGAAGCTCCTGTCATTGAAATGGAGCAATCCACAGATGACCTCATAGGCAGGGAAATCATCATAGATAACCGTAAATATCTCATTGAGAGCATCGGGAAAATCAGCGGTGATGTGTCCCTGCGTGACATCACATTCCAGAACAATGTGGGCTTTCCGATAAACCGAGTGGAGAAAATCGGCTATATCCAAAAGCTATTGGAACAGGAAAAAACCGAATTACCACCCGAAGAAAAAACGGAAACTCTTGCCACAGACCGTCATAATTTCCGTATTACCGATGATGCCATCGGTATCGGCGGAGCAAAAGAAAAATTCCGTAACAATATGGCGGCAATCAACCTGCTGCACGAGCTTGAAATTGAAAACCGCCTTGCCACACCCGAAGAACAGGAAGTCCTGTCTCGGTATGTCGGTTGGGGCGGTCTTTCTATGGCATTTGATGAACACAATGCGGCGTGGGCGGAGGAGTTTAAGGAGCTATATGCCAGCCTTTCCCCAGAGGAATACCGTGCCGCTATGGAGTCAACGCTGACCGCTTTTTATACGCCGCCTGTTGTTATCAAGGCGATGTATGACGTACTTGACCGCCTGGGCTTTTCACAGGGCAATATCTTGGATATAAAAACACCGAGATTGATACAATTTAATTATTCCTCTGCCGATTTTGCCGCTTGAGGGGTAAGTTGTGGAAGTCGGGGTGTCCCGGCTGTTTTTATCGGTAGAAATGTTCATACATCGTCGGTATAATAGACGGCGAGAAAATGAGAATGAAGGAGTAAAATATGACACACTCAATGCAGCTGACACCGTCTCCTTTTCAAATGATTAAAGAAGGTACAAAAACAATAGAGCTTCGGCTGTTCGACGAGAAAAGAAGAAAAATCCAGATCGGAGACATAATTGAATTTTCAAATACTGAGACCGGCGAAAAAATCGGCGCAAAAGTAAGTGCGCAATATGTCTTTGATTCTTTTGAGTCGTTGTATAAAGAGCTTTCGCTTCTGGAGTGCGGTTACACTGAAGCTGATATTGAAACTGCCTCGCCCGACGATATGAACATGTACTATTCAAAAGATAATCAGCAGAAATACGGAGTTGTAGGAATCAGAATAGCTTTGCTATAGGTTCATTTTTTGAGGTAATCGCCATGAAGCAAATCACAAACAAGGAATACGAAGAGTGGCAGAAATACAAAGCGGAGAAAGCGAAGGGCCACATCCTGCTGCCGGATACCGTCCGGTTCATCTGCGAGGCCAACGGCTATGACGCAGAAAAGATCGGTCAGCACTTCCTGGAGATCCTGCCGAAAATCACAGAACAAGGAGACGGTTTAAAACTATGAGTCTTTTTGAATTCTCTGACATTTCCAAAAGTGAAGAAACCATTCAGCGAACATGGGAGGATTTTCGTTCAGCTTTAGCCACAGGTGTTTTTTCATACAACGAGCTTGATGCTGCAAAAGCAAACACTACATTCTTAAAGGTTTTTGATGATCTATTTTCACACTGTCATCCTTTTTTTGATATATCAGCAGAAAGCATATTAGCCTGCCCCACGACTCTAATGAGAGCAGGAAGACTTCGTCCCGCTGATCCCGATCCAACGTATAGCAGATTTATACCAAACAAGGACTATATAACGAAGCACAACCGGTTTAGCCCTCCGGGAGTAGAATGGTTGTATTTGGCCATAGGCGATCCGTGCGTTGCTGAGACTTGTGCCTTAAAAGAATGTCGAGCTGAAGCAGGTGAACTGTTCGGTTTGTGTCAGTTCAAACTTAACGAGGATTATTCAGAAAAAACGCTTGTTGACCTCACGATAGCAGAAGATGTTCTATATGAAGATCTAAACAGGCAACTTGAGAATTCAGCCGATGAAATTCGTAACCGTGAAGTAAAGAAGGCTGTAGACAGCATTATGCGTAAAGGATATGCCAAAACGCCAGATGTCAGCGATATTAAGGAGAAGTTTACACGGTGGGCAGCTTATACTTATGCAAGGCTGCTATCAAAACAGATTTTTGTTCCTGTGGAAACTGAAGACAAAGAACTCATGTATTCGCCTTTCCAGTGCATGGCCCAATACTTTTTATCTCTTGGATATGCGGGTATCATTTATTCGAGCACAGTATTCTCGGAAGGAAAAAATGTTGTTCTGTTCGATAAAGATGCTGCTACCCCTATGGGCAAGATAAAAAAGATCAATGTATAACAAAAACGCCTCCGAGCCGATGTGGTTCAGAGGCGTTGCTGCGTCTATGGGCTTATGCCTTGATCTCGGTACCGTCCTTGAAGGTCACCCGAATGTCGTTCTTGCTGTGGACGGTGATGTAGTCCACCATCGCCAGCCAGTCTGTTTCCCGGAACTCCGTCAGCGGCTCCCGGTTCCGCAGCTCTCTCAGGTAGGTTTCGATCTGGTGCCTTCTGGCCGTGCACTCGGCAATCAGGTCAGTGACCTCGGTGTGTCTGGCCTTGGCCTTATCGAACCGAGCTACCAGACCATCGTAGCGTTTCTGGTATTCAGCCTGATCGATGGCTACGTGAGCATTTTCCTTGATGCACTCATCAATGAGCTCGGCAGCAATGTTGATCTCAGCTTCCAGATCCGAAAGCTCACTCTCAAGGGCCGTGGTATCGAGGCTCCTTGAAAGGACCTGCTTGTATATGGCTATAAACTGTTCCTTCTGGTCAATTACCTGATTGGCGGCCCAGAGGAACAGTTCTTTTATTTCATCCTCGGTGAGTGTTGGGGTGGCGCATTTCTGGCCGTCGAACTTGTGGTTGCACTGCCAGATGACCTTCCGGTAGGCGTCGTTGCTGTGCCAGACCTTCGGCCCGTACCAGCTGCCGCAATCGCCGCACTTAACCTTGCTGGAAAAAATGCTGACCGAGCTCTTGCGGTTCCGGCCCTTTTTGCGGGTGGCCATCAGGGTCTGCACCATCTCGAAGGTCTCTGGATCGATAATGGCCTCATGATTATCCTTGACATAGTACTGCGGGATTTCGCCCTCATTGGCCTTTTTCTTCTTGGTCAGGAAGTCGACTGTGAAGGTCTTCTGTAACAGCGCATCGCCCTTGTACTTCTCGTTTGTGAGGATGCTTTTGATGTTGCTGGGGTTCCAGTGGTCCTTGCCACCGGGTGAAGGAATGCCTTCTTCGGTCAGCGTCCGGGCAATCTGGAACGGCGACTGACCTTGCAGGAACATTCCATAGATGCGTTTGACCAGCTTGGCCTGTTCCGGGTTCACCACGAGGTTGTGGTCAGGCCCCATGTCGTAGCCCAGAAACCGATTGTACGGGACTGTGACCTTGCCGTCTGCAAAACGCTTCCGCTGGCCCCATGTGCAGTTCTCGGAAATGGATCTGGACTCTTCCTGTGCCAGCGAGGACATGATTGTGAGCAGCAGCTCGCCCTTGCCATCGAAGGTCCAGATGTTTTCTTTCTCAAAATAGCACTCCACGTTGTGTTCCTTCAGGGAGCGGATGGTGGTAAGGCTGTCAACCGTGTTTCTGGCAAAACGGCTGACCGACTTTGTGATGATCAGGTCGATCTTCCCGGCGAGGGCGTCGGCCACCATGCTTTTGAAGCCCTCACGCTTTTGGGTGTTCGTCCCGGTGATACCCTCGTCGGTATAGACACCGGCGAACTCCCAATCGTCCCGTCCTTGAATGTAGTTGGTGTAGTAATCGACCTGCGCTTCATAGCTGGTCAGCTGTTCTTCGTTGTCTGTGCTGACACGAGCGTAGGCCGCCACACGTCGCTTCTTGGTGCTGTTGATCGGTGCCGCCGTGAAGCGTGACAGCGTCGCCGGTATTGTGGTTACGGATTTGGCCATTTCTTTTCGCTCCTTATTTTCTTGATTCTCTCACTCATTGCCTCCCTGCGCTCGTCTGTCCAAGCGGCCTTCATGGATTCTCTGGCTTTTTCTCGCCGTTCCTCGGTCCAAGGAGTGCCGTGCCGCTTATCCAAGAAGGCTCTGGACTCGGTGTGGCCGTCCCGGAAATGGAATGTAACCGTATGGTCGAGGATCGTGGCATTTTCAATCCGGGCGTCCATCGCAGCCTCATCGAACTCGTCAAGGCCGAGAACGTCGGCTACCAGCCGCTTCATGGTGTCGTCCCTGATAGCCGGATTCCGACATTCGGAACGTGGACCGGTGCAATACCAAGACCGTGTCGGGGTGCCGTCCTTACGCTTTCCGGATTGGCAGCGGTAATTGGCTCCGCAGCAGCCGCATTTTATGAATCCGGTGAACTCGTAGAAGGTATTCCGGTTCGGATTGGTATCCTTGCGCTTGTGCCGTTCTCCCCAGAGCTTCCTGCGCTCGTCTGTCCACCAGTCGGTCTTGGCGGTAGATTGCCATTTGGTGGTGACCTCGTGGCCGTCGTAAAAGCGGAAGGTCAAGGTATCGTCTCCGATAACGATGACTTCCTCGATCTGCTGACTGAAAACGTCCTCGTCAAACTCATCAAGGCCCAGCACCTCCGCTGCGGTATTCTGGAGCATCTTCTCCGGGATGTTCTTCGAGGGGCAAGCCGACACACCTTTCTGGCTTTTCGTCTGACAGATCCAGATGTAGTAAACCTCACCGGCGGTATTCCGTTTTCCACTGTGGCGATAGTGTTTTCGGCAGCAGCCACAGGTGATCTTCGTGGAGAAAGCCGATAGTTTCAGCGACTTGTTTCCGAAGGGACCAAGGTCTCGTCTGCGCTTGAACTCGGCCTGTACCGCTTGCCATTCGTCCATCGGGATAATTGCCTCGTGAGTGTCTTCGACAAAATACTGTGGCATCTCGCCGTAATTCTTCCTACGGTGCTTGGTGATCGGGTCTTCACAGTATTCCTTCTGGAAGAGCATGTTCCCGGTGTAGGTGATGTTCGTCAAGATAACCTTTACGTTGGAATCCACCCACGGCTTTCCTTGCCGGGTATAAATGCCTCGGTCCATCAGGGCTCTGCCGATCTCAATTCGGGATGCACCTTTCATGTACTCTGCATACATCCAGCGGATGATCTCAGCTTCCTCCGGTATGATGACCAGCTTGTCGTCTTGCCACTCATATCCGAAAATACTGAACTTGCCGTTAGGAATGCCCTGCTTGAACCGCTTGATCGTACCCCACTTGACGTTCTCCGAAATGCTGCGGCTTTCTTCCTGTGCAAAGGAAGCGAGGATGGAAAGCATCAGCTCTCCGTCGCCGCTCAAGGAATTGATTTTTTCCTTCTCGAAGCGAACCTCAATGCCGAGCTCCTTCAGGTGCCGGACCGTGTTCAGAAGGTCCACGGTGTTCCTCGCAAATCGCTGGATCGACTTGGTGAGGATTATGTCGATGTTTCCGGCTTCACACTCAGCCAGCATGTGGTTGAACTCATCACGCTTTTTGGTGCCGGTGCCGGAGATCCCGTAATCCGCAAAAACGCCAGCGTATTCCCATTCGGGGTTCTTTTGAATCAGTGCGCTGTAATAGCTCACCTGTGCAGAAAGTGAGTGCTGCATCCGCTCGGATTCCATCGACACTCTGGCGTAGGCAGCGACTCGCTTTCTTGTTTTCAGAACCGGCAGTTTTCGCTCGATTTTCTCTACTGTTTTCAATGATATCCCTCCTTCCGGTAGTGTCTATATATCACTCTAAAAGGCAGGAATATCAAGCGTTTTCGGATAATAATGTACCCAAATATGGTCGGTATTTTTCGAGCAGAATTGTATCAATTTCAGCGTATTCCTCCTCGGTGATCAAGCCCTTTTCGAGCATGGATTTCGCCATTGAAATCGCTGCATGGTAGAGCATATCGTTGTGGAGTTTCTCCTTGCTCAACAGGCATCACCGCCTTTGAACCGGGCCGCAATATAGCAGTCGTGGGAGCAGTATTTGCGCTTTGCGTTTCCGTAGGCAGTGAACTCTTTCCCGCACTCTGGGCAGATAAAGGTATAAACGGCCTTCTTCTTCACAGCATCCGGGTGAGCGTTCCACCATGCCGTCCGGCATTCCGGGCAGCAGAACTTTTTCTGTTTCCGTCTGGGGAACTGGATCAGCGTTTTGCCGCAGTTCAGGCAAAGCTGCGTGGGAACCTCCGCAAGGCTGTGGCTCTCTGCCTTCTCACCGGCGAGGCCGTGGGATCGACAATATGCTTTGACGCTGTCCTTTGACAGTCCGACGCTGTTGGCGATGGCCGTATATCCAAAGCTCTGATGCCGTAGGGCCGTTATCTTTTCTCTTTGCTCATTTGTCATGAGATTGTCCTCCAGTCCGAGAGGGGTCCCTCTCACTACCCACTGGAGGGAAATGGCCATCTTGAACGAAAAAAGAGCAAAAAAATAACGCTCTCCACGGAATGATCCGCAGAGAGCGTGTGATAGGTTCGGTTTATTTATTCGGGATCTTGAGCTTCATACCGCTGTAGATGACATTGCTTTTCAGCCCATTCAGGCTGACGATCTCCTTATAGCGGCTGCCGTTGCCGAGATACTTCTTGGCGATTGCCCAGAGGGTGTCGCCATGCACCACGGTGTGGATGCGGTAATTCTCGGAGGGTTTCGTGCCTGCCACGGCAAGTGCAGAGGTCTTGACCGGTGACATGATGGCGTACTTGCTGGATTCGTCCTTGTTGATTACCGCACGGTCGCCGCTGACCTCGACCACATACCAGCGGAGCTTCTTCACCCAGCCGGGAATGGCTTTGCCGTTATAGTAGGTGCTGCCCGTGATGGTCACAAGGTCGCCTGCTTTGATTGTGCCAGTGGGCTGGGTCGGTTCGATCGGCTTCACCTCGCTGCCGAGAGCCGCCGTGACCTTGGATGCCAGCTCACCCATACGGGCATACATCCAGTTGCCGGGGCAGCTTTTGTTCGCAAACCACCGATGGACGGTCAGAATCATCTCGTCGGATTTCGGGGTGTAGTTGAGTGCCTTGGTCTTATCGCCCAGCCAGAGCAGCTTGGTTTTGCCGTTGCGCCTGCAGATATCGGTGCAAAGCTCGATGAGTCTCTTGTACACCACATCTTTGAAAGCGTAAGGCTCGGTGTTGTCGCTGGCACACTCGATAGTGACGGCTCTCTGGTCATTAGCATTGGAGGAAGAGCACCAGGAGCGGTTTTTCTCCTCCACATACAATCCGACCCGACCGTCTGCACCGATGCCGTAGTTAGAACTTGCCTGTCTGGAAGTTGGCAGAAAGATATTGCCCAGCGTCTCCACGCTGCACTGACCCACCACGCAGTGAGGCGTGATGCGGTCAATGCTGTGGGTGCGCTGCCCGGAGTGGTTCGGGCTGAGTTTGGTGTAGGACACCAGAGGGCTGTTCGTATAAGCCATGTTATTCATCCTCCTTTTCACTGCGGTCATGAAGCTGCTCCAGAACGGATTTCAGCTTCTGCGGAATGGGCAGTCCCAGGTATGCGGCGTTTTCCAACAGGGACACGCCGGTACGCATCACCGAGCCGCTGCCGATGACACGGGTGTCGAGAATATGCCCGATGCCGACCAGCGCAAAGATGAGCACCTTTTTGAAAATGCCCTTGAATCCGACTTCGCTGGATAGCTTCTTGTCCACCACGGCGCACATGATGCCGGTGATGTAGTCGATGACTACGAAAGCCAGAAGTGCATAAAGCAAGCCGTCACATCCTCCCAAGAACCATCCGAGCCAGCCGCCGATACCGGCGAACACCACCTGAATGGTCGTCCAGAATTCTTTCATGTTGTTTGTCCTCCTTTGAAAGTTGAATTTGTGTATGAAAAAAGGCACTCTGCCGAGCGCCTTGATTCCGAAAAAATATTCTTTATGTTACTGCGGTCAGCGACACCGTGTGCCACGAGGACCATGTGCCGCCATAGTTCCCTCGGATATACATCCTTGAGCCGTTATAGACGGTGTATCGCTGCTGAATGAAGTAGCTCTCCGGCAGAAAGACCTCCAGCATACCGATTGTGGTGGTCGGAAAGTGCTTTTCCGTGGAAGCGGAATACGCAAAATAGTAGCCGGGAGTCTTTACATTGTTGAGGTCGGTGGTCGAGCCGTCCACTCTACCCATTTTGCCGTGGACATTGACGCCGTTCATGTGGATGCTACCGTCCACATCCAGCGTGGCTTGCGGGTTCGGCGTGTTGATGCCGACCTTCTTTTTCCGCAGCGCAATGAGCGGAGTCCCTTGCGGTACAGTAAAATACAGATCCAGACTGCTCAAAGAATAGAGCTTGTCTTGGATCTGCAAATGGAAGTCGTAGGAACTGTTGGCATCCAGATTGCACAGTTCCAAATTGGAGTAGCTGAAAGAGGTTCCGCTTTTTGTCGTGCCGGAATAGATGCTGGTGTAGCTGCCGTAACTGCTCTCACTGGTTTTCTTGTAACGATACCGCACATAAACCACGCTGTTTTTCTGCGTCCCGTCTACGGTCACAGCAGAAATAGAGCCACTGAATTTGAGCTGCATTTCCGCTTCGATATCGTTGGTTCGCCGGAGCGTTATCGAGGACATTTTCGACTTGGTGTACGGAATGACCGTCACCGTCTGTGAAGTTTCGGCGGTGTAGCCGCGGGAGTCCGTGACCGTGAGCGTGACCGTCACGCTGCCGGACTTGGCGATTTTTCCGACCGTGATAGCAGACCCAGTTGAATTGGATGCGGATAAACCGTTGCAGGAAGCGGTATAGTTGGAAATGGACGCTCCGTTCTTCGCAGTCGCTGTTCCCGGTGTAACCTTGAGAGTCGAGTAGTCCTGCACGAACAGTTGGTCGTTCCCCGTGAGGTTCTTTGTGGTCGTGTAGCTGTCGGCATAAGTGAATCCGCTTATGGTCGGAGCAGAATTGGTCGCCGTGGTCAGTACAGTGGCGGTTTTGCTTGAAGTACTGCCGATCTGCGTAGACCCGCTGTAAGACGAAACCGCAAAGGTACCAGTGAACGACTTGATGGATGCCATTGCATTCAGCAGTGTCGTCCTCTGCGCCGATGTCAGCGTGACTGTGCGGTTCGCAGTGCCCTTCGACCAGGAAAGCCCGGAAATAGTCAGGATGGTTGCGCTGCCGTTTTTGAGCACCAGCGTATTGGTGTAGGAGGCTTCGTACACGGTCACATTGATGGTAATGGAAACCGTGGCATTGTCCGCCGTCACCGTGTTGACACTATTCACCACAGCACCGCCCAGCGTCTTGACCGTGGAACTGCCGGAAGTGCCGTAGACATGGTTGTACTGCCGCCTTGCTCTGACCCTCACCGTGTAGCTTGTATTCGGTGAGAGCGAGGTGATCGTCACACTGGCACTGGTGGATGCCGTCGTTGAGAACTGCGTCCAGCTCGAACCGCCGTTTGTGCTGTACTGCCAGATGTCCGCCGTGGCCGAGGATGTCGCGGAGATTTTGAACCCGTTTGCCGTGACATTCGATGTACTGAATGTAACTGTGGGAGCAGAGCGGTCAATGGTAGTCAGCGTCATGCTGCCGCCGTATTCCTGTGAACCGTAGATATAAACACGGGTCGAGAATCCGACCGCAATCGTTTTGCTGCCGTTGCTGTCGTGAGCTACAGTAATCGTGCCACTGACAGAACCTTTCTTTGCCGGGAAAACACGGTCATCCCAATAGGTACGTTCCTTTGAGTATACGGTCGTACCATTGATCGTTACAGTGGTCGTGTCAATGGTGTAGTAAGTGGATGCGCCACCGGTAGAGGTCAGCGTCCAGGAAAGTGTCGAGCTGTTACCGACCACATTCACGCTTTCCGAAATGTCCAGTTGAAGATAGCGCCCATCGTATGCCGCGCTTTTCCAAGTTGCCATAGCTTTCCCTCCTTAATCCAGAATGACGATGTTCAGCCCTTCGGACGCCGTTGGCATCGGGACAAACTTCGTTTTGCCCACGGTCAGCTCGCCGTCCACCGTGGTTTTCTTAGTCTGCGTTTCGTCCTTGTTCAGGGTAAAGATCACCTCATCGTTGTAATAACCGGCGAACTCCGTGTTCGTGATGACCGTCCGCTGGGACGATGCGCTGTTGGATACCTCGATGCCCCGCTTGTCGATCTTGACCTCCTGAGTGTAGATCTCGTTGGGGGCGGGCGTCCACTTGCGGGGAATTGCTCCTTCGGAGATCATGATGTCGGCGAGATAAATGGACGCATCCCGGCAATAGCAGTAAATACGCAGTGTGGGGTCGGTCACATCCGTGAGCGTTACGGAGTAATCAGTCCAGTCAAACGCCGTGGACTTATTGAACAGGTACTTGGTTTTGTTTCCGTTGTAGGTCACATAGAAATACCCGGACATGGTCGAGGTTTTCTTTGCCCGAACCGAGATCGTATAAGTGCCGGGAACCACCCCTCGGATGTACTGCGACAGTGAGGAGTATGCGCCCAGCACAAAGCAGGAGTCGGAAATGGTGTTGTTCTGCGTATCGGTGGAAGTGTCCGTTTTCACCGTACCGGAGTAGCTCCAATCATCCGTGATGCCGTTCAGCCCGGAAGAGTTCTGCACATAGTTGATGCCGCCGATGTACTGCTCCTGCATGGTGACGGACAGCCCGTCCACCGTGTGTTCCAGTTCCGAAACCCTGCTCTCGGAATTCAGTATCCGTTCTTCCAGGACACCCTGGTCATTGGACACTGTTTCCACCGTTTCGGTAAGGGTCGCCACATAGCTGTTCAGCCCGTCGATGGTCTGCTGAAACTGTGCGTCCTTCTCGGTCAGAATGGAAATGGTGGTGCGGATCGTTTCAATGTCGTTCTGCACCACCCATTCATTTCCGTCCCATATTTTCGTTTCCGGCGGGGTCACGGAGGTATCCACCCAGAGCTGCCCCTCATAGGGGTTCTCCGGCGGCGTGTTCGAGGTGACCACATCGCAGAGACTGATAATCGTGAACTGTGCCGATGCGATCATCTCACCACCTCCTTAAAGCGCCACAACGACCATGAAGGTTGCCTTGGTATCCACATCGGCGCTGGACACCGACAGAGTCTTACCGGTCTTGCTGCCGTTGGTTCCCCAAGAGGTGTCGATTGCGCCATCCTTGTTGTACTTTGTCCATGTGTAACTGCCGTTTCCGGCCGCATCCACCTCTGAGCCCGCCTGATAGCAGACGGCAGTCAGCACGGTCGTGCCCTGACCGTTCTTGAACACATCGCCGCCCGTGGAGGTGACGATGATCTGCAACGGGTCGGAGTTGTCGATGAAGGTCGCCACATCGAAAAACTTCGTGTTATAAGAAGCGGATGCGGAATCCGTGTCTTGGGCACAGCACTTGAATACGGCGTAGCTGTCCACCGCTGCGGCGTAGACCGTGAGCGTATTGGTGGCCGTGCCGGTGTATTTGTCGGCAGTATCCGAGAGCTTGCGCCAGCCGATGCCGAAGTCTGCATCGTAGCCGGTGGAAGAAGCGGCGGTGACGGAAGCGTCCATGACCGCCCACTTGTAGCTGACCTTGGTGGTGTCCACCGTAGAGCCGCGCCACAGCTCGGCCTTGGCGGTCAGACTGGCGACTTCCTCGTTCTTGAACACATTTCCGTTAGGCGTGGTGACCAGCAGGTCAACGATGCCGGAGCCGTTGACCACACGGGAGAAGGAAATGGTCAGCGGATGAGTCAGCGACAGACCGGTGCTTTCGTCCTTGTAAGTGATGACACAGCGATAGTCGATGCCGGGCAGTTCTGCCATGACATTGGCCTTGACCGTGAGGATGTGGCTCTTGGCACCGCTGAGAGCGTAGTTCGTGCCTGCGGTGATGGCGGTGTTGCTGTCGCCCACATACCACTTGACCGAGGTGACATTGGCGGTGGCGATCTGGTCGGCGGTGGTGCCGATGACATACAGACTGGGTGTCAGAACGAGGTTCTTCGTTTTCCAGTCGGGGGTGTAACTGCCGTTGTCGGGGTTATACATCTGAGTCTTGGCGAGGTTCGAGCCGATGTACCCCGTCAGTGTCAGTGCGTCGTTGTAGTCGATGATGGTAAACTGACCTTGTGCTTTGCTCATGTGAGAAGCCTCCTTTAAAGTTGTTGTATCAGGAACGGGCGCTGTGCCGGTTTCTGTTGTGGGTTCTGCGGTTGCCATAGTGAATTCCTCCGTTATAACAGGCTCTGCCTGGTCGTGGTGTCGATGAGGTCACAATAAAAAGTGGCGCGGATTTTGACATCCGCACCGGTGATGACCACGGACTTTGCGCCGCCGAAATGCTGTTCATTCCAGACCTTGTCCGCCTCTGTATCCTCCGACACCCTTGTCCAGACAAATTGGTTGGCATCCAGCGTGTCGGTGATGTCCTCATCCCACGAGTACACCTTGGCGGAAAGCAGCGTTTTCACATTGCCGTTTTTGAAGATGTTCCCGTTGGACGAGATGATGACGAGCCGGAGCATTTTCTGCTCCTCGATGGTGGTAATGCGGTCGCTGACCTCTGTGACCTCCTTGCTGGTGGCGTAGGCACGAAGCACAACCTCGCCGCTCTCCAAATCCCACCATGACGAGCCGTCCTGCGACTGGATGACACCGGCCTTGATGATGTTCGCCACCAGAGAACCGGAGGTTATGAAGTCTGCGACGATCTGACCGTCCGCCGTGATGGCGGTCTCATAGGGTCCGTTGTAGCCGTTATGGGAAAAGCCCAAGCCGCCCACATTCCAACGCCAGACATTCACGGCATCGTCAATAGAGGGAGCGTCCAGGATGAGCAGCTCATAGGGCTGTCCGTTTTCCTCGGTGGTATGGATGACCACATAGCCGCCGCTTTGGCCGGTGATAAGACCGGTTGCCTTAGAGATGGCGGTTTGGAGCAGCTTTGGAAAGCGCCCCACCGTGGATTCCACCTTATCAACCGAGGACTGAACCTCGGAGATGGTGGTGATCATGCTGGACTTGCTCTGACCGAGGGAAATGCTCACATACCGTTCGGCAAGAGTGTCGTACACGGTTTCGATGACCATAGCTGACACACTGACACCTAATAGCGAGTGTCGAATGGTGACGGTATCGCAGAGGTTGACCCGCTCCAGGAGTGCCGAATACTCCGGCTGTTTCCAAAGCGGCTCGAAAGAGACCGTTACTGTCGGAATAGTTGTGCCGAGCGGATTGGCCTTGATGTAGCTGTTGGCCTTTGCCCGGAGCGCTTCCTCCGTGATAGCCGCATCTCCAAATTGGTCGGAGAAATCCATGATGAGCGTTTTCGCCCGGATGATCTCTGAGGTCATAATAGGAAGCGTCACCTCCGGCAGCGTGACTACCGTTTCGGTGTCCGCACCTTCCGGGGTGTACACGGCATATGGGAGCAGTGCGGTATACACACCGCTGTTGTCCTCGCCCTGCTCCATGGCGGTGAGGTTCTTGCCGTATTCAATGACCACTCCGGTCTTCTGCCCACGGTGCGAATGGAACTTCACCGTGAAGTTGTCCCATTCAAACTCACCATACCATTTGGAGAGCATGGAGCCTTCCGTGCCGCCGAGGCAGGCTCTGACGCTTTTCGGCTGCGTGACGGAAAACGCCTTTGCATCCGAGTAATCCGTCCAACCCGTAAAGCGTGTATCTCCGGCAAGTAGCTGCGAGAGAATGCGCTGAGGAGAGCGGCTCTCGGTCGAAAACGGCAGCACCGGCACATTGGCAAGGTCATACGAAATATGCTGACCGTAGATCGTGACGATGCCGTTTAAGGGTTTCGTGATGCGGTAAATGCGGAATGCCTGGTCGGCGGCGGTGTCGTTGGGTTTTGCCTTGATGATGCACTCCTTGGTGATAAGCCCATAGTGCTGACCGCTCACCGGGTATTTGAGCAGGCACTCGAACACACCGTTTCGCTCCTCTGTGACTTCGCAGGAAATGGTGTCCGTCAGCACACCAAGACCGAAGGAGGAAAAGTCCGCAGCGTTGGGCAAATAAAGCACCGGGATCATGAAAACCACCTCCTTCCGGGCATAAAAATACCACCGGGGATTTCTCCCTGGTGGTGTAATAAAAGTGATTCGTTTGTTGTTCGACAAACCGGAATTGCTCCAAGTTTTCTCGGCTGCACCTTCTTGCTCTTCGGACGAGGAGTCTCCCTCGTTCAAAGAGCTCGGTCAAATTTCTGTTTAACGATTTCTTTTTCCGGTATTCTCTGTCCCTCGGATTTCCTCATGATAGAAATAATCTACGATCACCGGATGTCCCTGCGGGACTC
>OHPE01000146.1_pt1 | contig 31494 bp, 25 predicted proteins | sample 1577691 | NCBI WGS metagenome assembly OHPE01 (sample SAMEA3879501, study PRJEB24766) | human gut metagenome | biome: human-associated habitat; feature: feces | place: USA | collected 1985/1987
TTTCGTACAGTATCTTAGCCACGTAGCGTAGCGACCGCAAGAGTACGTGTGCGTCGCCGGTACCCGGGGCTTACGTCCCGACCTCCCGCCAATACACTGCGCCGGAATTACTGCTGGATATCCTTTGCAGAGCTTAAGGTTACTTCAACCTTGCTCTCTTCGTACTGTCTGCCACTCTGACGGGCAACAGTAAGAGTAACCTTATCTCCGGCCTTGTAGCTCTTTAACGCTGACTGCAGCTCTGTCATAGAAGAAATCTTTGTGCTGTCAACAGCGGTGATGATATCTCCCTCCTGTAAGCCGGCATTTGCGGCACCTGAACCAGCTGAAACAGATGAAACATACACACCCTGTGGGAAGCCGTAGGCTACCATCTCAGATGAAACATCGCCACCCTTTATTCCAAGGTATGCCTGATTCTCGTTTGTATACTTTCCATCCTGGATGAGACTCTCAATAATAGGCTTTGCAACCGACATAGGAATTGCATATCCGATACCCTCAACCTCAGTTGAAGAATATTTTACAGAGTTTATACCGATAACCTCGCCATTTTCATTTAAGAGTGCTCCACCACTGTTTCCAGGGTTTATGGCTGCATCCGTCTGGATAAGCTTGTTGTTGGTAACAGTCTCACCTGTCTGTGAATCCTGTGTAGTAACAGTTCTGTTAAGCGCACTTACTATACCTGTTGTGACAGACTGTCCGTATCCAAGTGCATTACCGATAGCAATTGCAGGACTTCCAACAGCTACACTTTCAGAATCTCCGATTGTAGCAATCTTGATATTTGAGTAAGTATCTTTTCCAAGGTCTGCTTTCTTTACACGTACAACTGCAAGATCATCGTCAGGATCCGTTCCTCTGATTTCCGCCTTTACCACAGAATCATCATCAAACTGTACTGTAAGCTCCTCTGAATCTGCCACAACATGGTTGTTTGTAGCAATGTAGAGATAATCATCATCCTCACTCACAATGATACCTGAGCCACAGCTCTGTGACTGCTGTGACTGCTTTCCGAAAAAGCTGTTGTAGGTGACTGTTCCTGTATTTGTGATAGCAACGATGCTAGGCATTACCTCATCGACAACTGATGATACATCTGTCAGATCCTTTGCATTCCCTGAGGATGTCTGCTTAGTCCCACCGGATGTTGTAGTGGTAAGCTTTGCACTTGCAGTAGAAGAATTTGAAATAGCTCTCGTGCCAATATAGCTTACTCCTGTGAAAACACCGCCTCCGACGAGTCCGAAGATAAGAGCTGCCGCTACTGTCTTTGCTGCAAATGGTCCAAATGCACCAGGCTTTCTAGGTGCTCTCTGTTTCTTAGGCTTTGCAGTCTGCTGGTATGCCTGACCATTCATATTCATCCGGCTATATGAGTTGTCTGTCGAACCGGCTGATGCGCTGCCATATGCATTATTATTTGTGCCTGAATTATATGCCTGATTAGAATAAGGCTGGTTTGCATATGATTGATTTACATTTGGCTGTCCTGCTGCAGAAGCCTGCGAGTACGGATTATAGCTCTGTGAATAGCTTTCCGCTGATGTATTATTAGTCTGTGCAGCCTTCTGTGACTCATCCGGATTGTAAGGATTACCCGACATTGTGAAATTTACATTGTTTGTATTGTTATTTGTGTTATTTGTACTGTTAGTATTATTTGTATCATTCATATTTCTATAATTGTTATCCATAATAATTTCTCCTTTCGTTTACAATTAGAAGTATACTGTCAATCTGTGTTTAATTTGTGACGGGATTATTTATTTTTTCATAAATTGTAATCCCCGTGCTATTCTCCGAATAAAAATAACTGCTCATCGACAGATGCACCTCTAAGTCTGCGATAAATAGAAATTGCAGAATATCAATACATCCCTGCCAATGAACAGTTACCATAAATCATATATTAAATTTCAATTCCGTTCTTCTCAAGAAGAGCTCTCGCTGTTTCAACTGAATCTGTACCTGTCGCATTCTTTACAGGTGCAAACTCCTTCTCTCTGTCTACCTCAAATGGAAGGCTATTGTCCATCATGTATACCATATCGAGGATGAGTGTCTCGAACTTGTATGCATTCGGAGTCTCAGGCTTGTGCTCTGTACCGTTCTCATCAATGTAAGGCACCTTCTTCTCTACTACATGGAGCGGAAGGCTCTTTTCTGCGATAGCCATGAGCTTGTCCACGCGGAATAAATAGTTTAAGATAACACCAAAGCCATACTGCAATGAACCATTCTCGTTCTTTGCCTCTGCCATCTCAGGAGTAAGCTCGTAATACTCAACAATCGAAGGCTTGCCATTCTCAAGACACATAGCACCGACTCTCTCATATGGATCACATTTTCTGACCACCTTAGAGCCGCTGACACAGCCGGACTCGATTGTAGCACCTACAAATACAGGATCTGCAATCTGCTGAAGCACATTGTCCACAGCAAATACATTGAGCCACTCAACACCCTTGTCCTTCAAATCCTTGTCAAGACCGGCATTGATGAGTGACTTGAACCATCCACCGTTTCCGTTTGGTGACATAGCAAGTGAATCCTCAGATTTCATGAGCAGATTTCCATCAAAATCAACTGCCGGAACCATCTCCTGCACGAAAAACTTCACATAGTCTTTGTTGTATCCAAAATAGTCGTGCTCTTCAAAGAACTCTCTTGTCATGCTATCATTTATCTCGCTTGTCATAACATACAGAGGCACCCATGTACCGGTCTGATTTGTAACCTTCATGAGGTTTGCGACAAGCTGCTCAAAGATGTAGAGTTCCTTTGTCTTTCCGATATTGAACATGCCCTTAGCCTTGTCAAATCCAAGACGTGTACCCTGTCCACCGGCAAGAAGAATTGCACCGACCTTGCCATTCCCAACCGCATCAAGGCCTGTTGCAAGGTATTTGTCCTTATTTGCCTCTATCTCTGAAAGCTCCATAGCAGCAAGCGGTGAAAATGTACCTCTCTGCTGCTCCTTGTTGTGAATCATATCAAGGTATGACCAGTCCATGTGCTCAAGCTGGCTCTCAAGCTTAGCCGGAACTTCCTCTGTTAAGAATTTCTTTAAGTATTTCTGGTTTGTTGCCGTGATTTTTTCTTTGATTTCCGGTTTCATAATAAATAATCTCCCTAATAGCTAACTTTAATTATTTAATCATCTGATGATGATTTTTTTTCTGAACCAGTTTCAGATTCTGACTGGCTCTTTTTCAGGGCATCCTGCTTGTCCTTATTTTTTTTCTTTGCCCCTTCGGTTCCATCAGAGCCAACAGTATCATTGTACTGCGTGAGATCAAATGCTGAAGTCTTAGATGTAACACCTGTCTTTTTAGCAATCTTGTCACTTACTGTCTGAACGGTATCTGTCGGCTGGTAATCAGTCTCATTAAACAGGAACTGATGAAGCTCAGAAACATTCTGTGCCAAGTCTATAGGAATTACGGTATCGCCAGTAGTTGACAGATTCATTGTAGTCAGCTCAAATGGGAAGCCTGTTGTCTCCTTCATCTGAAACTTTGTAACATAAGAAGCATACTGTAATATCTCGGCAGCTGTAAAGTTTGTACTTATCTGACTCATGATATCCTTACACATCTCTGTGAGCGAGCCTAAATCTGACTGTTTAGCCTTGTCAAGCATAGCCTGAAGCACAATTCTCTGACGGGATGCCCTTAAGAAATCATCACCGGAGGTGCTTCTGATACGTGCATAGCATGTAGCCTGAGTTCCATCAAGATGCTGCATACCATCCCCCTCAAGATAAGGAGTATTATATCCTGTAGTATAATCAACCTCAGGAATCAGATAATTGATTTCCTTCATCTCCGCCTTAGTAATCTCAAGATCAAGACCTCCGATATCATCTATAGCATCTACGAGAGCCTTCCAGTCAACACAAACATACTTCGTAATATTCAAATCCAAATTTGAATTAAGCATAGCTACTGCTCTCTTTGCCCCACCATTAGCATATGCTGCATTTGCCTTTGCAAACTTTCCATTGCCTATAGGCAGATACGTATCTCTGTAGACAGAAACAATCTGAACCTCCTTAGTATCATAATTCAGACTAGCGATCATGATACAATCGGAATGCCCCTCATCGTATGAACCATTACTTCTGTTGTCCAGACCAAACAACGCTACATTGAGATATCCATGCATATTGGCAAGAGCATCATCATCAATATCCTCATTGATTCCGGCCTCACTATTTGTCAGCGCATCCTCATATTTAACCTGTCCGAGTGTCTTATTATAAGCCCAAACCACTAACAGAACAATTAACAGCAGCAGGATTTCAAATACAAAAAGTATAATCTTCTTACGTCCATTTCTTCTCTTTTTTCTTCTTCTCTTCTTTGCCATGTTATTTTTCCTTTTTCCTATGAATGTAAAGCCACGCGTCTGCGTAGTCCTGACGCTCCTTCTCTGACATATTGGTATACTTTCCAAACTCCAGATTCGTCAGACGCATCTGCGGCCTGCCACACTTGAAGCATTCAACTTCTTTCCTTCTTGAAACCATCCGTATCCAGCCACAATCCGGACAAATGTATATTTTCATCATAGTCTTTATTCAAACTGTCCGAGAACCTCAGCTGACAAAGCATCAAGCTTAGCCTGTGAATCTTCAAGAGACACTCCTTTAACTCCGAAATAGAATTTAATCTTAGGCTCTGTACCAGAAGGGCGTACACAGCACCAAGCGTTATCGTTAAGTTCGTAGTAAAGTACATTAGAAGAAGGAAGACCTGTCGGCTCAACCTTTCCTGTTGTCATATCTTTTCTTGTGTCATTCTTGTAATCACGAATAGCAAGCACCTGATAATCACCAAACTTCTTTGGCTCAACGGCACGTGCCTTTGTCATAATCTCATTTATCTGTGCAGCACCATCAATGCCCTTTAAGGTCATTGTGGAAATGCCCTCTCTGTAGTAGCCGTACTTCTCGTACATGTCAATCATGCCATCCCAGAGTGTCTTGCCCTGTGACTTGTAGAAGGCAGCTACCTCACACAGCATACAAACTGCTGCAGGAGCATCCTTATCCCTTGCATATGTGCCCGGCAGACATCCGTAGCTCTCCTCCATACCGAATACATAGTTGTTGCAGCCGGTCTTTTCAAATTTGAGCATCTGCTCTCCGATATACTTGAAACCTGTTAAAACCTCGATATGCTTTACGCCATATGCTGCCGCAATTGCCTTACCCATATCTGTAGAAACAATTGACTCAACAAATGCAGGATTCTCAGGCAGAGTACCATTGGCACTCTTCTGGCTTAAAATATACTCACCAATAAGCATAGCTGACATATTTCCTGTAAATGTCACATACTCACCTGTCTTTGTATCCTTGCAGTATACACCGAGTCTGTCGGCATCAGGGTCAGTTGCTAAAACGATATCAGCATCTTTTTCCTTTGCAAGCTCAAGTGCAAGCTTCCATGCATCAGGATTCTCAGGATTTGGATAAGGACATGTAGGGAAATTGCCGTCAGGTACTGCCTGGCTTGGCTCAATGTATACATTCTCAAAGCCCATATCCTTAAGTACTCTCTGTACAGGGCGAAGACCTGTGCCGTGGAGTGGTGTGTAAACAATCTTGATATCCTTTGCCATAGCCTTGATAATCTCCGGATGGATAGAAAGCTTGCGGAGTTCTCCGAAATATCCCTCCTCAACCTCATCAGAGATGACATTGTAAAGACCAGCCTCAATAGCAGCAGCCTTGTCCATAGTCTTTACCTGGTCAAACGATGTAACCTTTGCCACCTCAGCCATGATGCTTGTATCATGAGGTGGAGTAACCTGTGCACCATCCTCCCAGTATACCTTGTATCCATTGTACTCACGAGGATTGTGGCTTGCTGTGATAACAACACCGGCTATTGTACCGAGTGTCCTTACTGCGTATGACAGCTCCGGAACAGGTGCGAGCTGTGGGAATACATATGTCTTGATTCCGTTAGCTGCAAGACAGAGTGCTGTGGCATCTGTGAACTCATCATGCATATTACGTGAATCATGTGCGATTGCAACACCTCTCTTTACTGCGTCCTCTCCCTGTGAAAGTATGTAATTCGCCAGTCCCTGTGTAGCCTGACGGACTGTGTATATATTCATCCTGTTGGTGCCGGCTCCTATTACACCACGAAGACCTGCTGTACCAAACTCAAGTGTGCGATAGAATCTGTCCTCTATCTCCTTATCATCACCTGCGATAGCCTTAAGCTCTGCCTTTGTAGCCTCATCAAAATATGGATCTGTACACCATTTCTCGTACTCCGCTCTAAAATCCATTTATATTAACCTCCTGTGTCAGCTAGTAATAAGCCTATTAATGTTAACCATACCGATTTTACCACATTAACGTGCATTTGAAAAGTTTTAGTTCCTTAATATTTTTTTAAACACCAGGCTTCTCATCCAAAGTGGCATCATACAGACAACAAACTGTGCCGCAACTGTAACAAAATAATCGGCCGCACTTATGGTTCCTGTCTTTAAAATACGCTTTCTTCCTGCCTTGTATTTAAGGAAATAATCAAAGCCGCCACGCCTCTTCAGCATATCATCACCGGTTCTGGCATACACAAGAGTCTCACCTATATTTGCCATACGACAGTGATTTCTGATCATATTCGCCCAAAGAAGAGAATCCTCCATAAGCAGACAGTCCTGATAATTGCCTGCAGCAAGCACCGCAGACCTTTTGTACATCACAGTCATGTGATTGAACGCATCGCGCTTTCTCTGATACTGCTTTATCACATAATTTCCGAGAGGCACTGTCCTTTCTGATATAATATTATGCATATCATCGGAAAACTCGCTGATGTAGCCGCCTATGATATCAAGCCCCGGATTTTCCGAAAAAGCATTCAGCTGTATCTCAAACCGGTCAGGCACACATATATCATCTGTATCCATTCTGGCCACAAGCTCATTAGAGCAATGCTTTATGCCTTCAGCAAGTGCCAAACCGAGCCCGCTGTTTTTTTCAAGCTTTACCGTAACAAAATTTATTTCCGAAGGCCTGCATTCATAATCACTGATTGCCTCATAAAGCTCCTCTGTCAGCCGGCCATCCTCCACCAGCACTATCTCATCCGGTAAAACAGTCTGTGAATATATGCTTTCCATACACTCCCTGAAATACTCAGGCTTTTCCTTGTAATAAATTGACAGTAATACTGAAAATTTGACTTTATTCATAAGTATCATCCTCCCCGACAAGCAGACTAATGTATTACCGCAAGCACAGTCTCTATGCACAGTCTGATATCATTTATCAGTGAAAATCTCTTAAGATACTTAAGATTGTACCTCATCTTGCCCGGCAGCACCTTGTGGATATATGTGTAATCCACATCATCTGCAGCCTCCAGAAGCCTGTCCTCATCCTTATACCTGATGCTTGCCTCACTTGTGATTCCGGCAGGCATCAGAAGCGTTGCCATCATCGCTGGTGTATATGCCATGACATACTTCTCCACCTCAGGTCTTGTGCCAACAAAGCTCATATCACCACATAGCACATTTATAAGCTGCGGAATCTCATCAAGCCTGTACTTTCTGATGACAGCACCGACTCTTGTGATTCTTGAATCCCCACCGACAGTCACGAGTGAACCCTTTTTGTCAGCATCATTCACCATAGTTCTGAACTTGAATATGCGAAACTTCCTGCCATACTGCGTGATACGCTCCTGTCTGAAAAAAACAGGTCCTCTGCTATCCACCTTTATCCAGACAGCAAGGACCAGTATAACAGGCGAAAGCAGCACAAGAAGAACAGCGGACATAATCACATCAAAAATGCGTTTGAATACCATGCTTGTCCTCTTTCTGCTCAGATGCCTGTAATATTTAAGTGTAAAATCATTTTTCATGAATGTAGGAATCTCTCCCCATGTTCTCCATCTACTCATGTAAAATCTCCAATAAATTATTAATTATATACTCCACATCCTCATCACTAAGCTTTGTGTTGAGAGGAAGTGTAATCTCATTCTCATACTGATGATAAGCGTTTGGAAAATCAGCTATGTCAAAGCCCATATTCTTATATGCTGTCATCATCGGAAGCGGCTTGAAATGCACATTTGTGGCGATACCTCGCTCCGCCATCTGCACTATAAGCGCATTGCGCCTGTCCACGCCGATGCCCGGTATGCGAAGCAGATACAGATGTCCGCTCGATGTATGCCTGTCTGTAAAATGAGGCACAGTCAAGAGACCAAGCGGCTTAAATGCCTCGTCATAGCGCTCTATAATATCACGGCGCCTCTTGAGAAGCCCCTCATATCTGTCAAGCTGTACCAGACCAATAGCAGCCTGGATATCAGTCATATTGCACTTATACGAAGGAGCCACAATATCATACTCCCAGTTGCCCAGACCATTCTTGTGGAGTGCATCCTTTGTCTGTCCGTGGAGTGAAAGCAACATAAACTGCTTGTAGATATACTCGTCATCAAAGCCCTCTATAGTTCTCCAGGTGAGCGCTCCTCCCTCTGCGGTGGTCAGATTCTTGACCGCATGGAATGAAAAGCTTGTAAAATCAGCTACATTGCCACACATAATCCGCTCACCTGCTCTCATGTAAGAAGCACCAAAAGCATGAGCTGAGTCAGCCGCCACAATCACACGTCCGATTGCCCTCTGCACATCATTTGACGGATGGAAAAGAGCCTTCTTTCTCTCCACAATATCAAAAATCCTGTCATAGTCACAAGGCACACCTGCAATATCAACCGGCACGATAACCTTTGTCTTTTCTGTAATAGCAGCTTCCAGGGCATCGTAATCCATCTCAAATGAATCAGGTGCTACGTCTATAAACTTAAGTGCTGCACCCACATGCACAGCAGGGCTTGCAGATGCAGTATATGTGTATGCGCTTGTGATGACCTCATCACCTGCACCTATCCCTAAGAATCTGAGTATCGACTCAAGACACGCAGTAGCAGAGCCAAGAGCTACAGCCTTATCCGTGCCGCATAGCTTAGCAATCCTCTTCTCAAACTCCTTGGTTCTTGGACCTGTTGTAATCCAACCGCTTCGCAGTGCATCAGCAACAGCTGACACCTCTGCCTCTGTTATATCAGGTGGTGAAAATGAAATCTGTCTCTTTTCCATAGTTATGTTCCTCGCTTCCGGCATAAAATATGCCAAACATCCGGCTTTTACAGTCTATATTATGAGCTTCAAAAGATATTTAGTCCTCCAGGTCAGGATGATATGTCTTTACCACAGAGGCCACTATCTGCTTGATATCCTTTGCTTCTGAGGTGCATGCCTTCTCGAGCATCACAAGCTGCTTCTCAAAGAGCTCATCATCCATCTCAATAGGCTCACCCACATGAATCAGCTTGTTCGGAGTCTCCTTAAGGCCTTCCTCGCTCATCAGCATCTCCTCGTATAGCTTCTCGCCCGGACGCAGGCCTGTGTATACAATCTGAATATCCACATCCGGCTCCAGGCCTGAAAGCCTGATAAGGTTCCTAGCCATATCATCAATCTTGACCGGCTCACCCATGTCGAGCACGAAAATCTCGCCTCCGTGAGCATAGAGCCCTGCCTGCAGCACAAGCGCCACAGCCTCCGGAATTGTCATAAAATACCTGATAATACGCTTGTCCGTCACAGTAACAGGACCGCCATCCTCTATCTGCTTCTTAAACAACGGTATAACACTACCATTGCTGCCAAGCACATTTCCAAAACGCACAGCAACAAAATCAGTCTCCGTCTGCCTGTTCATCATCTGTATAACCATCTCACACAGACGCTTTGACGCACCCATGATATTGGTCGGATTAACCGCCTTATCCGTAGATATAAGCACGAACTTCTTCACATGGTACTCAGCTGCAATCCTTGAGAGCTTTAATGTGCCAAGCACATTGTTTTTTATTGCCTCATTCGGGCTTTCCTCCATCAGCGGTACATGCTTATGTGCAGCCGCATGATAAATAATCTCAGGGTGATATGTCTGGAATACATAGTGCAGCCTGTTAGTATTGCGCACCGAGCCAATCAGCGTCTCCACCCTTACATAAGGATATTTGCGCTTCAGCTCCTGCTGTATATCGTATGCATTATTCTCGTAAATATCAAAAATGATAAGAAGCTTCGGATCCTCCCTGGCTATCTGACGGCAAAGCTCACTACCGATTGAGCCACCGCCACCTGTAACCATTACCACCTTGCCCTGTAAAAATGAATGAATACCGTCATTATCCACAACAACCGGATCTCTTCCAAGCAAATCCTCAATGCTTACCGGGCGCAGATTGGAAACCGATACTCTTCCGTCCACCATCTGATAGATTCCCGGAACCACAGACACATCACAGCCTGTGTCCTTACAAATATTGAGTATATCCTTCCTGTCCTTACCGGATGTAGAAGGTACAGCATACACAATTTTCGTGATATCATACTTCTCAACCATCTCCGGAATGTCATTTCGGTTGCCGACAATAGGCACGCCATCTATGAATCGTCCCAGCTTAGCCGGGTTGTCATCTATGATACAGCAAGCCTTCGTGTGCAGATGTGAGCTCATGATAAGCTCTCTGATAAGCATCCTGCCCGCATTTCCTGCTCCGATAATCATGACTCTCTCATCACCGTTTGCAGAGCCTCTCTGCTCCAGCATCTTCTGACCTGTCCTGATAAATCTGTACGCAAAACGGCACGCTGTGCACAGTGCAAAGCTGAGCATCAGCCCGATAATCCAGAAGGCATACGGCATCTTGATCTCATACACCTCATGAATGATAACACTCACAACTGTAAGCACCAGAAAGGCACCAATAATATGCATAAACTCGTTGATGCTCGCAAAACGCCATATACTGTGGTACAGCCTGAAAATATAAAACACCACAAGTGAAATCACCATAAACAATGGCACAATGTGCAGATAACCCTCCAAAAATGAGAGCGGAATATGCGAATATGAAAACTCAAACCTGATCATCAAAGCGAAAAAGAATGAGATTGCAATGATGCACATATCAATAAAAGCAAGCACCAATGCCCTGAAAACCCATTGCTTGTCATTGCCCATGTATGCGTCCGGCTTCTCCGGACCATCGTATTTTGTTTTGTCTTTTCGATTATTTGTATCTTTTTTCATGTCAAGTCTATTACTCATATAGGATTTTCTCCTTCTGTCCCACACTGCAAAAAGCAGCTTCTATATCCCTATGTAAATCAACTTCTCATAAACTGCGTTTAAATTTACGCTTTATTATACCATATACACACTATTATAGTTCTTATTATTTTATTAAATATACCACATTTAGCGATTTTTGAAAACAAACAGCTTGCTTATCACATAGTTTAGCACAACCACAACCACCTGTGCTGCCAGCTTCACCCACATGCTTGGATAGTCCAGAAGCGTGATAAAAATAAAGATAATAGCCTCTTCAATAACCAGCGTGATGAATCTGCCACTGAAAAAAGCAAACATCTGTACTAAAAATGCCGTCTTTGTCGGCGTTGCAACCTTAAACACCCACTTCTTGTTGGTAACATATGAAAAAAGAACAGCAAACACCCATGCCAGCGCGTTCGCAATCAGCTCATTGATACCAAAGAATACATTAAAAATGGCATATGCACCTATGCTGATCACAAAGGTCATATTGCCAAAAACCGTGTATAAAACAAGCTCCTTAAACTCCTCTTTCCTGTTTCGTATTATAATATTATCCATTTCTCCACCTATGTGACAGGCTTTAGCCCCTGTCGTAATTTATACGTGTAAGTTGATAGTAATGTTAATTTGCGATTTTTATATAATAACTGCATAGCCAAAATAAGTCAATATGTGATATGATATCTGCATGAAAAAGAAAACACAAAAAAACAAGAGTATAAAACTAAACTACATATATAATGTGAGCTACCAGATACTCACACTGATCACACCGCTTATCACAGCGCCGTACCTCTCGAGGGTGCTTAAGGCAGACGGAATAGGTGCATACAGCTATACCTACTCACTGGTATCATACTTTATCATGTTTGCCGCACTGGGCACTGTAAACTACGGAAACAGGGAAATATCATACCTGCAGGAGGACAGAGCAAAACGCACAAAAACCTTCTGGGAGATAGAACTTCTATCCGTCATCAGCGTTATTGTGTGTCTGTGCGCATATATGGTATTCACACTTGCATTTGGGCACTCACCGCTCAAAAAGCACCTGCTATTGATTGAAGCCGTGTACCTGATATCGGTTGCTTCTGATATCTCCTGGCTGTTTCAGGGACTTGAGGAATTTGGCAAAATAGTCGGTCGAAACGTGATTTTTAAAATCATAAACATTGCTTTTATCTTCATCGCCGTACGCTCAGAGAGTGATCTGCTCATATATGTGGCAGGAATATGTCTATTAGAGCTTTTTGCCAATATATCCATCTGGTTTTACCTGCCTCAATATGTTGACAGACCAAAGCTTAAGGAGCTTAAGCCATTCTCTCATCTAAGGGCTACTCTCACACTATTTGTACCTACTATAGCGACAACCATATACACAGTGCTTGACAAAACCATGCTCAACAACATAACCGGCAGCATGACAGAAAACGGCTACTATGAGCAAGCCAACAAGATATCCAAAATGGTTCTCATGCTCGTAACCTCACTCGGTACTGTGATGCTTCCAAGAATAGGAAGAGCCTTCAGTGAAAATAAAAAAGACGAAGTAAAAGCCCTCCTTTATAAGAGCTTTCAATTCGTCTGGTTTATAGGTCTTGCCCTGTGCTTTGGCCTGATAGGCATCGCACGCAATTTCTCGCCATGGTTTTTTGGTCTGGGATATGAAAAGGTGCCATATCTCATCATGATAATGGCTACACTGTTGCCGATTATAGGTTTAAGCAATGTAATCGGTATACAGTATCTGGTAACTACCAAGCGTGAAAGCCTGCTGACACGCTCAGTATGTATCGGAGCCGCAGCCAATTTTGTCATGAATATGATTCTCATACATCAGCTCTATTCATACGGTGCAGCCATAGCCTCTGTCATCTCGGAGGTAATAATAACTGCCGTACAGCTTTACTTCATACGAAATGAGCTTAGCATCCCAAAAATATTTTCTCTATCGTGGAAATATCTCATATCAGCAGTCTGTATGCTTATAGTACTGCTGCTCATGGATGCAAGGCTGTCAGTCAGCTTCATGCACACAATGATTATGATTGTGACCGGATTTATAGTCTATATGGTGCTGCTTGTACTGATGCGTGACGAGATGGTATGGGAAGGCATCCGGCTCATTAAAATCCGCATCAAACGTCACTAACTAATTACCATTCTGCAACGCTTAATTCCCCGGCAGCTTCACTTATTTGGCTGCCTCATACTCTCCAACCACCTGTGCCTCTCCTCTGTCAGTATATTCTCTTGCCATTTTCAGAGCTTTTTTAGTCCTCTTCACAGACTTTTTCCATCTTGAAAGCTCTGATTTTGCCGTATCAGACTTTATACCATATTGATTCACAGCCATATCGCCAATATATGCCGTAAGCTTTTTGGCACCATAAGCATTCAGGTGCTCAAAATCAGCGAAGTCATGGGAATCATCTATCCCTGCAATGCTCTCATAATCAGTACTCAAATCAAGGAAATCGTATCCATACTCCTTCGTTATACTTTCAATCTGCTCAAGGCCCGACTTGTCAGCTGCCTGTGTCTCATGAGGTGGTTGCAGCAACAGCACATGCTCTATGCCAAGCTTATTGCAGTACGAAAGCAGCTCCTTAAGATATGCTCTGCATTCATCAGTCAACACATAGGCTTCTTTAGTAGGCTGTCCGATATTTGCCAGATTGTCACGGCCTCCGGTGATGCCTGTTTTTGAATAAAAGCCCTTCAGATAGCCTCCACCACTGAGCCTCATATAGGCACGAGTGACAAATGAGGTATACACCGCCTCAGGGTCCTTCCAGTTGCCATGATACTTCTCCAATGGAAAATAAAGGGTATCCGATATGTTATCCTTCACCTTTTCATCATCCTTATTGATATTTTTGGGAATAGTCTTTACTGTGTCAAGCTTGTTCTGTGACATAGGCATATTGTCAATCCACTTTCTCAGATAAACCTCATCAGTCAGATTCCAATTGCCCTGACTAAATGCTGCAGCACTGATTACAAGAAGCTTCGGCTTCTGTCTCTTCACAATCTCCGTGACGATGGACTTGTACATATTGCAGGGAACAGCTCCTATTGAAAGATTGCACGACTTAAGGCCATACTCCTCCCACGCCAGAGCCGGTGCATAGCCCGTGTATACCTCGCTTGGTCCAATCATGACCATATCAAGGCTGTTCTTTGGCTCTGCGTAAAAGCCATATATATTTTCAATATCGCTGCTGTCGATGGCAATAAATGCCTTTGATACTATTTGCATGAGCAATAGGAGTACTATTGCAAATGCAGAGATTTTAATAAATTTCATGGTGTTTCCTTTTCTATTAAAACTATTCATTTTGATATTTTTCTTCAACAAACACTATATAGTATAGCGGATTAGTATTAAAAAGCAACACCCTGATTTCTATTTGTCATTTTCTGACATTGAGCTGTTTACCTGGGTAGAATATAAAATTTATAAACCTGATTTTCTTTATGATACACTCATACAATATCCAGCATATAGCAGTGCTTCCTGCAAATCCGCATATACACTGCAACACCATATTGGTTATACAAGCCCTGTCCAATATAATCCTGATTCCACCTACAAATATCACATTCATCGCATAAAACGGCATGCTGTCACGGCCAATAGTCTGTAACCATTTAGGGAAATCACAATACCCTGATAAAAAATAGCTTACTGCAAATATAAATACTGTCACTATACAGGCGGTAAACCGCTCAAACAGACTGCTAAAAAGGGGATTGCTACTCATGTCATCACGTAATATTATGTCTGATACCTCTACAAGCACACTCATAACGGCAAGGCTCAACACAGCATATCTATTATCCAGTTTATCAATCCACTTCTTAATCAGGCATCCCAGATAAAAGTACATCTGAAAGCCGGCTATGTAGTTAAAACCCACATAGTGAAAGCTGCCATAGCATGTGAAAGCAATTATTAAAAACAGCACAAATAAAAGCTCCATTTTATAATTAAAATGTGGCAGAAGCCTCGCAAACACATAATCAACCATATACGCAACACAATATAAGAGAAACAGTGCGTATAAATACCATAAAAACTCTATCGGCTTCCACGGTATGCTTATCAGGCTGCTAACGGCAACCGGCTCCCTTATCAAATTCGAAAGGGCAAATTTAATAATCCAGTAAATAACTGAAATCATCACGTAAGGCAGCAGGATATTAAATGCTTTATGACCTATCCGGCTAAAAATGCCTTGTGAAGCATTCCCTACATATTCACTGTATAAGAAGCCTGAAACTGCGATAAAGCAAGGCATGTGAAAGCTGTATATTACATTTGCAATACCATTCATTGTATCATCAAATGAATACATGTCTGTCAAGCCCAATGTAGTGTGACCTAAAATCACAAATAAAATAAGGATGCCCTTTATGAAATCAATTGTTTTATCTCGTGTGGTGGTGTTGGTTTGCATGTTGTGTCCTCTGTGGTAATTTTCATAATTTTATAGTTATCTTATTCTAAAATTCGTATTTATCTATTCAACCCTCTATAAACCCTGTATTTTCAAGGCATATCGCCTGTTAAATGTTCAAACCTTATGTATTTTCCCTTGTTTTTGCCCTTATGAGCCGAAACAAGGGAAATTTTTATTCTCCGCCGATTACCTTATCCAGCAACCTTGCGGAAGTACGCTTTGCTTCCCTTGTAGCGTGAGCGTAAATATTCATTGTGGTACTGACATCAGCGTGTCCGAGAAGTTCCTGCACATCTTTAGGTGCTGCACCGTTTGAAAGCAGATTGCTTGTATAGGTGTGTCTGAGCATATGGAAGTGGAAATCCTCCAATCCCTCCACCTTTTTTCTCGCTGTCCTGCACATAATCCCCACCGTACTCGGTGCTTCAAACGCCCCGTCAAGTCTAAGGCAGACAAAGGATAATTCCTTGTATCCCTCTGGAACTTCTTCCGACCTCGGCAGACTGTAAACCTCATAATAGGTGCGGTCTTTTTCTTTGACCTCCAAATAGTAATTAAGGCTGTACAGTTCCCCGTATCGGAAACGGTTTTTGTGCTGTTCTGTTTTCGCAGTTTTCAGGATTGCGGCAAGCGTATCGCAAAAGTCCACGGTGCGGATTTTTTTACGCTTTGTTGCCCCTATTTCTGTTTTGTGCCTTGCCCCGTTGTAACGCATACTGCGGCGTACTGTCAAATATTGTTCTTCAAGGTTGATGTCCTGCCAAGTCAGACCACAGACCTCTCCAATACGCAAGCCTGTATAATAGGCTATCTGTATAGGAAGAAGTGCAGGATTGTTTTTCTTTTTCAGGAAGTCCTCTAATCTCTGATACTGTTCGTAGCTGAGCGTTGGTGTGGAAGCAATTTCTCCGTCCTCGTCCGAGAACAGTTCGTATTCTTCTTTCTTTCCTCGCCATACCACATACTGCATCGGGTTAAAGGTTATCAGCCTTTTCGGGAATACTGCAAAACGGAACGCCCCTTGCAAAACAGCCGAAAACAATCGGAGATACCCTTTGCTGAGTGCCTTTGCGGTTGTACCGTCAGGATTTGTACCGCCAAAGCTGAGAAAGTCTATATACGCCTGTAAATGGTCGGCGGTTACGGTTTTCAGCTTTCGGTTTCCTATCGGGTGCTGTTTGATACGGTTGACTGTTCCCTGATAGGACATTACCGTTCCATTGCTGAGATTGCCGGGTTTCAGTTCTTCCTCCACCCACAGATCAAGCAACATACCAACCGTGATGTTTTCAGACTTCGCAACGAATTTCTTTTCCTCATAGTCAGCGATTGCTTTTCTGAGCAGGGCTTCTGTTTCAGACTTGCTTTCTGTTCCCACAAACTCTTTCTGTACTTTTCTGCCGCTTTCATCTTCGATGTAGAAGCGTGCGTACCACTTTTTACCTTTTTTTCTTACAGAACCTTTTGCCATAGATAAATTTCCCCTTTCTATCCGTGGCAATCGGGACTGTGACATATGGTGTGCGTAAAGTAATAAGGTTACTTATGCCGATGAGTGTCAGTCATCGTTTTCACTTGTCAAAGAGCCACGGAATTTTTCTTTTTCAGCAACCCTTTCTTCGGCTGCTGTCACTATCCCGAACAGGTCGCCCATCTTTACAGCGGTGCGTCCCTCATCGTAGATATGTAAAATCCCATCTAAAAACTGTTTCATATCCTCGATAGGAAGTTCCATTTCTTTACGGTAAACTCTTTCCATAATCGCCCCTGACTCAATGGCATATCTCCTGAGCGATTGTTTCAGTCCCTCGTCCTCCGCTACACGGTCAACTTCATCCATAGCGTCTGCAAAGTGATAAGTCATAACCGTATAGAGGTCAATCATTTTTCCGAGGAATGTCGTGAGCAGTTGTTGGTGTGGTTCTCCCTTTACCACAGAAGAAACCGTATCAAGATATTTTTTGATATGTTCCTCCATGTCCTTTGCACATAAAGTGCGGCTGTCATATTCCTTATCTTCGGAAAGTCCTGTCAGCCATTCGGGAGTGGTCAGGAGGGCTTCTGCCAGTCCGTTGATAATCATTGTACGCTTCGGGTCTACACCGTCCGCTTCATATCTCTGAATGGTAGATTTGTTTACCCCGACACGCTTACCAAGTTCGGGCATTGTTAAGTTTAACTCTGTACGGCGTTCTCTTACTCGTTCACCGACCTGTTTTGCGGTGAATACAATTTCTTTTTTCAAGGTTTTCACCTCCTATTGCTAATAGTATAACATAGTAAGACCTGTTTTGCAACCATAAATTTAATAACAGGCAAAATTTTTTCAATAAGTTGCAAAACGAGTTGACAAGAGGTAGCAAAATAAGTATAATTACAGATACATAGTTGCAAAATGCGTATTTTGAAAGGAGGTTGATAAAATGAGCAATATCAAAATGGGTTTAACCATAGAAGAAGCAGCAGAATGTACGGGTATCGGAAGAAATACAATGCGTAAGTTGGTAGACTGGGGCAAACTTCCCGTCCTCAAGGTCGGAAGAAAAGCGATTATCCGCAGGGATACTTTAGAGCGATTTATGAGCGTCAATCAGGGAAGAAACCTGCTCAATGAAAACGATGTCCGCAAAGTAGAATAACCGTTCTCCAAGCCCTCGGCGTTTGAGAGCGAAATACACCCCTCGCACAAATCTTCGATTTGTACTCTGGGTATTTCGCCCTTGCAGGGGGCTATGTATCACAGCTTCGGACAATGCACCGCCGCTATGATACAGAAGAAAACAGCACGCTGTTTTCTTCGCTGTCCGTCTGCTTACACCGCCGAAACAGCGGCAACCGATAAATCGGTTGCAAAAAGAGTATGCCCGTCACGGGAGAAAGGAGTATATGGCAAGACACTCATTTATACAGATGTCGAAGCTGCCAAATGTCAAGGGAAGAATATCCTATATCACAAGCCACGCAAGGCAGGAAAATCTCTATGCCACCTACCGCACCGCCGACAATGCCTTTTGGAGTAACCTTGCAAGGGAAAGCCAGCAGGAATTTAAGCGAAGCGGCGCAGAGGGGAAATGTATCGAAGCAAGGGAATTGATTATCGCCCTGCCCGAAATTTATACAAGGTATGAGCCACAGCAAGTGCTGGAGGACTTTACAGAGGAGTTCCGCAAGCGGTATAGTGTGGAGTGCGTGTCAGCCCTCCACCACAACAAACGCAAAACAAACTATCATATCCATCTTATCTTCAGCGAAAGAAAACTGCTCCCTGAGCCTGACATCAAAACAGCCACACGCAGCGTGTTCTATGATGAAGCAGGCAAAAGGGTACGCACCAAGAAAGAAATCACAGGGGAGGACGGGCAGATACGAAAAGGCTGCACCGTCATTAAAAAGGGCGAAATCTATGAAAGCCACCTCTTTACCGTGAAAGATGATAAATTCAAAAGCGAGCCTTTTCTTCGGGAGGTAAAGGAGATTTATACCGACCTTATCAATCGCCACATCTCCGATCCCGAACAGCAGTTAAAGGTATTTGATAAGAACAGCGTTTATCTTCCCACAAAGAAAATCGGAAAGAACAATCCCAAAGCCGCCGAGATTGAAGCGGACAACTCCGCAAGGCAGGAATGGAACAGGATAGCGGATATGGCGTTGTTATCGGGTATTTCCGAAGCAAAGATTTTAGAAGTCAAGCAGACCGAGATACACGAAAAAGCAAGCCAATCCATCAAAAGTAAAGGTTGGTTGCCTAATCTGTTCCGTGGGATTGTGGCAAAAGCAAAAGACTTTCTGCAAAATCTTATCCATGAAAAGGATATGCCGCCCAAGCCTACACTTGATATTGATATGGCAGAGTTCCGCCATATGCGAAGTCTGATGATAAAAGCACAGGAGGGGGCAAAGGAAATCCGTCATTTGCAGAACGATATTCTTCCGAAGCTGAAAATACAGCTTGCCGATACAAAAGGGATTTTCAAGGGCAAAGAGCGTAAAACGATTACTGAGCAGATACAGCAGACGGAAAAGAAAATCTCCGCCAAGCTGGATAAGCTGCCCGATATTCTGAAAGAGGACGGTTATCCCGATGTGCAGGCGTTTATGCGCACTTTCCGAGAAATGGAAAGTGTTGTAGAGCAGTATAACCGTGACCTTGCCGAGTGGGAGCGTCAAATCAGCAGGAAACCGACAGCCGCCGCTAAGGCGCAGCACAGACCGCCCGAAAAGCAGAGCGTGTTAGAACATCTGCGTGAGATACAGGAACGCAACAAGCAGAAACTGCCCCAAAGACAGCGTAAAAAGTCCTTTGACAGAGATAGCCGATAGGCATTGAAAAACCGCCGTGTATGGTGTTATCCATAGCGGCGGCATACATAATTATTTACTGTCTGCAAGTGTAATTTTCATATCCAGAACATTGATGATTGTTTCCTGCTTACATTTTGGACAGTAGAGAGGAAAGTTTTTTAATTCCGTATCTTCCCGTATCATAGTACGGGTTTTATTGCCGCAGACAGGGCAATATATCCATTTTGTGGTATTCATCGTCTTAACCTTTCCAAATCTCTATAATTTGTAAAGAATGAATTTTTTGTATGCAATTAAAATTCTATTCAAGATGTTTTATTCCTTACTATTTCTATTGCTTCTTTACCTGTTAAATGTTCAATGGAAAATTCCATCATACATAAAGGCTTCCATCCTTTGTTAATGGCTTTTTCTCTATTAGTTTCACTATCCTTTGGATAATATTTTATCGCAAGCTTTTCAATCGCTTCCCTAATTTCTTTTTCATCATCTAATATACGGACTTTTCCAAAAGCAATTACGCTTCTAAAATAAGTTGTGTATTCCTCTGGAATTATGTTGTCTTGGTCTATCACGCAAAAAGACGCTTTACTGCATTTTTGGATTGCATCTATTTTATGTCCTGCTTTTGCGCCGTGAAAATATATCTTAGAATTATCATACACATAACTGATTGGTACCGCATAAGGATAATCGTCATCCCCTAACAAAGCTAAGACACCAGCAGTTCCACGGGATAATACATCAATACTTTCTCGTTTGCTCAGAAGTTGTTTTTTCCTTCTCATTTCTCTAAACATTTCACATTCATTCCTTTCTGTTAAAATTCAAGATTGCTATTAATAGGTATCATATAGTTTGCTTCTTGCCGTTTCTGCATTTTCGACCAGTTGATAAATCCATAAACATCATTGATTAAAAATATTACAAAACAAATAACTACTGACAAATAAGCTATATTTGAAAGTGCAGCCATTACCCGGTGGCAGAATAATTTTATGCTTAAGTATTGTATTACATTCCGAATTCAGAGTCAATACTTTTTACAAATTTTTTGAGTATCTCGTCTGTGAGCTTTCAAAAGCACTCTCCGAAAGAGAAAAGCGGCAGAGATTTCTCCCTGCCGTCTTGCCTTATGCGTAAATGATTTCCGTATTCACAATCTCCCTTACACACGCTCTTATGTTATTCATTCTTCCCATCCATTCTAAGGCGTTTTCCGCCTTTAGGCGTTCCGTGATACCCTGTGCCTGCTTCATCTGTTCCACAAGTCTTTCAAAGCGTTTCTCCGCCTGTTTATCGACATCGGCAAGATAAGCATTCAACTTGCCACTTGTGAGTAGCGTGGCGTAAAACGCCCTCTTATGTTCCTGTAAATAGCGTTTGTGTCGCTGCCCCCATAAACCGACAGGTTTGTTTTCTTTTTCGGCTGGTAAGGTCAGACAAGGGATATAATAATCTCCTTGCAGTTCATACCAAAGACCGTTGCTTTTATCATAAATATACTTGTTCATTAAAAAATCCTCCACTATAATATATTCGCACATATGTCACAGTTCTCCGATTGCCACGCTCTGTTATATCTTGTTGTCAGACTTTCTTGCCCTTGAATTTGCCCTTATGAGCAGTCAGGGAAAGAGTAAACTTGTGTGAAATCATATAAAGGGATAAGGCGAACACATTGCGATAAATCCTTTATTTTCAAGGTTTTTGGAGGATTTTATTAACGCCATATGAGTGGCAGTAACCACTTATAAAATCATAGTTTTCAAATTCAAATTTATTCACAAAATATTTTTCGAAATAATCTGGTGTGTATACATATGCATCTTTCTAACTCTGCTCATGTTTTCTCATTTAATAAAAATATATAAAGTTATTACCATTTTTCATTAACAACTTATAATTTTCAAACTGCTATAGTAAAAATTTCCACATGTCTTTCCATGTGGAAACCTTTACCATAAAATCATTATGACTTTATTCTACCTCATCTATTTGGTAAACTAAACCATTTTTTATATAATATATTTTTCCGTCTAATCCATCAAAAGTTCCATTATATCCAAAGTCAACAACACCATTATTTACATACCATAATCCTTTTTCATTTTTCGCAATTGTATTAGCTGTAAAGTCTACATAACCATTTATTACATACCACCAATTATTATTATAATATGCTAATGTATTGACATTAAAATCTACACAACCATTTTTCACATACCACCAGTTGTTATTATAATAGCCTAATGTATTGGCATTAAAATCTACTCGACCATTTCTTACGTACCACCAGTTATTATTATAATAACCTAATGTATTCGCATTAAAGTCCACTCGGCCATTTCTCACATACCACCAATTATTGTTATAATATGCTAATGTATTGGCATTAAAATCAATCACACCATTTTTCACATACCACCATTGACCATTATACTGTGCCAATGAAGTAAACCAGTCCGCAAAAACTCCACTCTGATAATATCTCCACTGGTTATCTGTTGCATCATATGCCAAACCATCTGCAATGATCGAGTGACAACCACGCTGTTGACATAAATAATACGATGTCGGATCTGTAGGATCCCATGTATGCCATAATGGTAATTTATATGAGGAAGGCTTCGAAAACGGCTCGTATCCGCCCTTTGAGTATATAACTACCTTAGTTCCTATCTTACAATTATCATATATCCATTTTGCATCCCCTGCTGTAAGACGAATACATCCATGTGAACAGGTTGTACCCAATTTATTGTATGCACTCACACTTAATGTCTGTGGGTTATTTTTTGAATTATAAAATACTGAATGAAATAATACACCACCATGTATTCTTGTACACCATTGGCCATATGATGGTCCCATTAAAGTCTGCCATCTATATTTTGCAGGTGTATAAAATATGCCTTCAGGTGTATTATTCCCACCATCTGAGCAGATAAATCTCTTTACAGGAACATATACATTGTTATCCCTACCATATACAGTAATAAGGTCTTTACTCTTATTTACATATATTTCATATTCAGAGAAATCACCTGCTATTCCTAGCGTATCCTCTATTATATTCCCCTGATTATCATAGTATAGTTTCAGAACTTTTCCATACATAGCAGAGTTCGGGTCACTTACGTAGTAATTTGATGTTGTCGATGCAGATACATCATTTCTCCCAACGAAAAATAATGTAAATGCTATCAACGCAAATGCAACAAATACTTTTTGAATATTAAATGCATTTATCTTTTTAACCATAAAAACATCCTCCATAAACAACGCTTAAATATTAAAACTCAACATGTCCATTTTTTATAGCATATGTCCAATTTTTGTATTTAAAATTTCCATTATAATTAAAATCTACCATTCCATTATTTACATACCACCAGCCCATGTTATTCTGCACTAATGTATTCTCCTGGAAATCAATTACTCCATTATGTACGTACCACCATCTTCCATATAGGTATTCAAGTCTATCTGCACGTGCATCAAAGCTGCCATTTTTAATACAATACCACCAGTCTTTGTGAAAATATGTCTTACCATTATAATTTTGATCACTAGTACATAATGCCATTCCGGAATAATTAAAATCTACATTTCCATTCTTTATATACCATTCTCCATGATCAGTTTTTGAAATTCCATTAAATGAAAAATCTACCATTCCATTATTTACATACCACCAGCCCTTATTGTTTTGTACAAGTGTATTCTCTTGGAAATCAATCACTCCATTATGTACATACCACCATCTTCCATACATGTATTCAAGTCTATTTACGCTTGAATCCAATTTACCATTTTTAATGCAATACCACCATTTGTTCTTATTACACAACGCCATTCCTGAAAAACTATAATCAACTTTTCCATTATTTATATACCAACTGCCTGTATCGTCTTGCACTACTCCTTTGAACGTCTTGTCGCATTTTCCATTTTCAAAATAATACAATTCATTTTTATATTTTACTAATTTATTAATATCTTTATTTAACTGACCATTTTCCCAGTAGGTTAATATGTTTTTTTCTTCAACTATGCCGGTATATGTTCTATCCAGACAGCCATTAGTAAAGTGATATGTTCCATTAACTTCCTGAGTATTACCTGTTGTAAGATTATATTCCTGGCATGAAAGTTCCTTAACTCCTGTAATATTTGAAGCTTTTCCGTTTTCAACATATCTTGTAATATTATCTTTGTCCGTAACCAGACCCGTAAAATCAGATTTTACATTTCCATTAATTACAAACCAATTATTTTCCCCATTCTCGGCAAAACCATTATATGTACTGCTTACATTTTCATTCGTTACCGGTTTCCACTCTTTTCCATCATAAATAAAATCTGAATAATGTTTATCTACTTTACCATTAACAAATGAATACCAACCATCAAATGTCACTGTCTGACCATCTGACATGCTCTGTGTTAAATTACTAACCCTATATAGTCCATTATAATTAAAATCTACTACTCCATTATGTACATACCAATCACCGGAACCATATCTGGCAATTCCATCGAACGAAAAATCAACAGCTCCATTTCTCACATACCACCACTTATTATTATAATATCCTAATGTATTTGCATTAAAGTCTACCTGTCCATTTCTCACATACCACCACTTATTATTATAATATGCTAACGTGTTTGCATTAAAGTCTACCTGTCCATTTCTCACATACCACCAGTTATTATTATAATATGCTAACGTGTTTGCATTAAAATCTACCTGTCCATCTTTTACATACCACCAAATTTTATTGTAATATGCTAGTGTAGTGGCATTAAAATCCGCACGTCCATTTCTTACATACCACCAATTTCCTTTAAAATAAGCTAATGTATTTGCATTAAAGTCAATTTTACCGTTTTTTACATACCACCAATTTCCTGAATATAATGCCAAACCGGTATAGCTATAATCAACAGATCCATTTTTATAAAAATACCAATTGCCATCAGATGCCTGTTTCAAATTATTAAGACCTAAATAGTCCATTATGCCGTTTGCATCTGCTACTCCAAGTGTCCTCAGTTTTTCTTCCGATGACAAAAATTGCTCACAATCACTTGCATTACTTATAAAGCAATGTTCAATCAGTACTGCCGGAATATTGTTATATTTATTTCCTTTTATTACAGCCAAATAATCAGCTAATGATCCATCCGGATATCTTGTATTATTTTCCGAATTTCTTATAAGTGTTCCTCTTCCTTGCTGAGGAATACCCAAGGCCTTTAATCTTTTTATAATATCTTTGGCAAGAACTTCTCCATTTCTTCCTATTTCACTTTTATAATTCATATTTGGGTAGTATACTGACACGCCTCTTGCCGATGGTCCTGAAGAATTCAAATGGAAACTAATATACAAATCAGCCTTAACATTTTTCGAAAACTCTACTCGCTTAGAATTACATTCTGTGCTCTTTACTGAGCCGCCTCCAAAGGGACACGAGTAGGAATCTCTTACCATATATACCTTTACACCATCATGCTTCTCTAATTCCTGCTTGCAATATGAGGCAATCTTATATGTAAGTACTTCCTCTCTGTATCCATTACTTCTGTTTTGAGCTCCTGCGTGAGAAGCATCGTGACCAGCATCCAATACCACAACATATTTTGGAATTGATGATGCCTTCACCTGTTCCTGCGAATCTCCCAAATTAGGGAAAATACCGCAAATCATTGCCATTATTAATATTGCGGCAAATATTTTTTTACATGCCTTTTTTAACATTTATTAAGCCACCTTCCTTAGTACTATAGATTTATTTTATTACTATTATATATACTTTTCAAGTGCTATATTTACCATTTAACGCAATTGCCTAATTCAAAATATTTTTATTATAGAATTTAGAGTTTAATTTCAATTGATAATCAAGTGCAGAACACCCAAATTCTTCTGCTAATGTTTTAGTATTTGAAAACAAATCTGTTCCTAAACCTAATCTATCCCCTTCAATACCGCATCCCAACGCAGATAATGTAGTTGGAAACATATCCATAGTTGTATACGTTCTTGCATCTCCAGTGTATTTCTTATCTGAATTTATAACATTTACATATGTACGCCTATCGTATCCATCAGGCATATCCTTAAAATAACTGCTATCCATACATAAATGATCTCCTGATAGTATAATTACTGTATCCTCATAAAAATCCTGCTGCTGTATCCATTCTACAAAAGAAGCAACCTGACGACTATTGCACGCCAGCACATTTGAATATTGCTGACCATACTGATTCTCACATAAATCACATACATAGCCGTCCGTAAAATGAGTATCTGTTGTTAACATAGTCAAATTAAACGGCTCACCTTTTGAAGCTAGTTCCGTGAGTGTGTCCTTAGCAAAATCAAATAGTTTCTCGTCCTCATACCCCCACCATTCAAAATAATCCGATGGTATCTTATGAGTCTTTATTGCCCAATTGTAATCATACACTTTAAAATCACCGTGCTCTTCAAAGTACTTTCCACGATTTGCAAATGACTTGTCTGAGCCAATCAGTAAGCAATTATTGTACCCATTCTGTTCAAGGATCTGTCCTGTTGAAAAAACTCCCGGAAGAAATTCTTCATCATCCGAACCATATGCGTTTACATCTGCGTTGAGTGGTACCCCGGAAGTCTGAGCTACAAGTCCTGCAGCAGTCCACGTGGTATTTCCAAGCGGATACGCTCCATTCAAATGTGTATCTGTTCCATTAAAGCATTCATTGTTTAAAGCCAAATCTGTAAGTTCAGAAATATAGTCAGTATCTTTTCCACCACCATTTTCTGTATCTGAATCAGATATTTCCATAGATTCCAAAAAGATATAAATAAGATTCTTTTTATGTTCAGGAAATGTTATTTTAGTCTTTGAAGGGTCCACATAATAAACATCATAAAGATTTGTCTTTGTCTGTGAAGCAACTGCATAATTATATAATCCATAATTTTTATTAAATTTAGCAAATACATTACCTATTGTACCAAAACTTATTATAACTATTATCAAACTGCTCGCCAAAAACCTATAGCCCCATTTTTGCTTCCTAATAAATATCGACAATAGTACAACAAATACTATAGCAAAAATTATTGAACTACCAATCTCAATAAATAAGTTTCTAAAATCTGACCAATTAGTTCCCCCTAAATCCGTAGTCATATGAAACAGCAGTTGCGATATTGATACATCTTCAAATTGATTTGAAAGATATTTATATCCCCATACTAAACCACTCGCCAGCATGAGCAGAATCGCCATTACTATCTGATGTATTACAAACCATACTATATTTATCGTTTGATTGGTTCTCTTTGACTTTTCCACTATTCTTATCATATTCCATATAAAAGTAAGAATAAGAGCTATAAAACATGGGATAACCAATTGCAGGAAATTTATGATATTTATATTTGCATTTATTGTATCAAATGCTGATTTTCCTGCTATAAGTTCAATCGGCTTTTGTAAATATTCCGTATTCCTAAAAACTGATGCCTCTTGATAATTCTGATACCCTATACTATCAACCAAACAATCCTTTTCCAAATCATACACAACTATATTCAACCCCTGTCTGTGTGTACAATAACTCTCACCATCAATTTTAATATCTGCCCAATTTCCAAGATATTGCCCTCCACTACATAAATTTATATTGTGACCATGAATTTTTTTCTTAAAATAAAGTGCTGCTTCATTGCTTGATTCCGTTTTAACGAGCTTTCCATCACTGATAACAGCATAGAAGCTTGATGCAATTCCTGTATCTCTAGGAGTACTATCTATTCCAATATCATTTAAGCACTGCTGAATTGAATCTGTAATTCCTAAAGAATAATCTGTGCATACTGCCATCAATATCAAATACTGTTTATCACAATATTTTTCAAGTAATTCTTCAATGGAATAGTCAGGAAGTTCATCATCAATCAAATCATATTTCACTGTACAATTATTCAAAATAATATCATTTGAAAATTTCTTTACAGTTATCCCATTCCATTTAATAGCCATTTTAATATTTTTAGTGTCTGTATATATATTCATCTCATCAAAAGTTTCGCCAGCAACGTATGGAACCTTTACAGTCGTATTATTCTTATCTGCCTTATGTCTTTCTAAATCCGAATCTGATGAATACTCCACTTCTGTCAGAGTATGCTTATCCATATCTTTGCCATACAAGCTATATTCTACCGAATAATTTGCTGGTAGCAACATTACAGCTATACACAATATTATTAATACAGCAAATATATAATTTACTATCCTCATAGTTTTCTCTCTTGTTATATCCATTATATATATACCTCTCATTCTTCCCATAATTTTGTACACTAAAAAGAGCATTCTGCCCACAAAATGCTCTATAATTATACTTGATTTTATATAAAATGTAAATTATTTTCTTAATATTTTCTTAACATTTCACTATGGTATAAGTTTGTTCACATATGGTATCTTTTGTAATAATTTAACTATAATTACAGATAATCCGTATGTCAAAAATATACCACCTATTCTCCAAGCAGTAGAAAACTCATTAATACTAAAAATATAGCATAGCACATATATAGGGTATTTATGTATCAAATATACTCCAAAACTCGCCCCCGATAATTGCATAATTGTAGAATTAAATTTTTCATAATTCTCCCATTTAAAATATTTGAATGCCGTAAAAATAGCCACCGCATATATCACTGTGGGAAAATTAGTATACCCTCTATACGTTGCATTAATTGAATTATCTCTAAACGACAAATATGCCGTAATTCCAAATTGAAAAAACAACGCTATAACACCAAATAAATATATTACTCTCCGCACTTTTAATTCCATCTGTGTGTTTGCAAGATAATATCCCAGCAATACGAAAATAATATATCCCCCACCCAATGGATTATTTAAACTTTGATTCCAATCAATTCCAATTATCGAAAACAGCACTGGTAATAAAGATCTGCTCAAGAACGTATAAAGAATCAAATATGTAAAAACTCCTTTTTTACCAATTCTTTTTTGTGATGGAATTATTCCCAAAACTGGGATACACAAATATACTGCAAATAAATCTATAAAAAAGTAATATATATTAAACGCTCTAACATTAAATATAACATTTATAAGTTTAATTGGACTTGATACACCAGACCATTTCAAACATTTTAATGCCAGAACACACCATACAATAGCAACCACACTCCAAAATAGAAACGGAATCATAGTCCTACTGAAACGTTTTTTTATAAATTCATATGTATTATATCTTTTACGATAATCCATAAGTGTTGCCCCTGTTAACATAAAAAACACAGGAACCGCAAAATAACATAAACAGTCTATAAACAGACTACTCAACCAGCTAACGCTATGATGAAATGTATATAATGAAGTACCATTCACATGCATTGTAACAACAGCAATGCATGACACTACATTTAATGCATCAAAATAACCAACTCTTTTTTTTGACATTATATTTTTGTCCTCTCTCTTTTATAACCTACAATGAATCAGCAAGCAATTTTTCTCTTTATCAGCTGCTTAACCATACTAAAATTGGTTTTCATAAGATTCCAATTGCAAATCAAATTTACCGCTAAAAAAATTCCTAAAATAATTATTCCATAGACAATTCCAGCACCTATTAATAGCATATAGCTTCCAGCCCAATGAATTTTATCATAAAATAAAATCATGCACAAAACAGCTGTTAATATGTTAACTATCATTATCCTATAACTGGAAATCACCGAAGTTTGTAATATTCTATGATTTGCATATATAATCATATCATTAGTACGATAAACCATAGCAACAATAGTTCCTATCAAAACACCATAAATTCCAAATTTATATACTGCTAAAAATGATACTATAAGATTTATTGCTGATTCTGCAATTGAACGTGACTGTGTCTTTTTAAAATGTCCAGCTATATTAATCAAATTATTAGATGCAAAACGAGCAATGCTAAGTAACTGGATAGTCAAAAATAAAACAGGCAAAAGCTTATCTATATAATTATAATCTGTCATATTCTTAGTGTACAGATTCATGAATGGAAGTGTTAATACTCCAATCACTGTAAATACATAATACCCAAAGACCGTAATATCCAGTTCAAACACTCTATATATGTGAATAAAATGTTCCTTTCCCTTATGATAATTCTGTCCCAAATAAAAAACCAGACCATTGTTTACTGTATTAAACAAATTAAGTACTGTAGAATATATATAATTATAGACGGTATATACACTTACAACCTTTAATCCTGAAAAAACAGATAATACCAATACATCTGTGTTTGAAAAAACCAAAGTTGAAATTTGATGAATTAATACAGAATTTTTTTGTGAAATTGCCGCTTCATTCGGTTCAACACTAAGATCTATCCAGCCATAATTTTTATGAATATATATTTCGAACAAAGCCATTTGCAATACATTAAATGCAAAAAATACAACCTGAACTGCAAGGACCTGAAATCCGGCAATAATAAGTATTATTTTTCCAACATTTATCAACACATTAACAATTGTTGTAATATTAGTAACAATGTAGGATTTCCCTTCAGCCTGAAGTAATATTTTATATTTTCCCTGATACATAAAGTTGACAACATTTCCTAATCCTCCAAAGAAAATTAATGCCATAACCAAAAACGTATTAAGACTATTTTTTACTACAAATGGATATATTACAGAAAAAACAACCAACGCTGCAAAATAAAGCTTACTAGTTCTTTTATAATATTTATTAGTTGCTGATAAAATAGAATTTATATCTTTTTTCCCACCTTCAGCTATCGGTTGATATAATGCCTGTAACGATGCGGTACCTACTCCGGCTTCGAATAATCCAAGATATACCAATATCTGAGAAATTGAAGATAAAAGTCCATTCACCTCTGAACCATAATATTCAATAATAACCTTAGGAACAATAATTGCAAATACAACAGTTAAAGCTTGTCCTAAAATACCAAATACTATATTATAAATTCCTTTTTTTGCATTCATACCGGCCGCCCTTCTGATTTTAAATAAATAATTTTTTTACAAATTCTTTCATAAGCCTATTTCGATATATATGTCTTACTATAAACCATTGTTTAAGCTTAAGCTTTTTACTTGTCAAAGATTCTTTTGAAATATCTGTATATAATTGACTTTTCTCAAATTCCTCTATAAACGGATGTTTTAAATCATAATCAGCTCCTGCAAGATTCATAAATATGCCATTCATAAAGTACACAACATCTTTATACTTTTCGAATTTCTTTTCCGAATAATACGTTAACAAATAATCATAAATCTGTGTATAATCATGAATATATGACAATCTTGTCAATTTTAAAGCACTACCAACTGTTTCAACATTATACTTGTACAATGGTTGCGTTATATACTCGTAATTACTTGCATAATTGGCATATTCAAGATTAAATAACAAATCCTCACCCATTTTTATACTTTCT
>OHPE01000234.1_pt1 | contig 17485 bp, 14 predicted proteins | sample 1577691 | NCBI WGS metagenome assembly OHPE01 (sample SAMEA3879501, study PRJEB24766) | human gut metagenome | biome: human-associated habitat; feature: feces | place: USA | collected 1985/1987
GTAATTTTCTCATACTCTTCAGCCGTGATCCACTTGCCGACGGCGGTGTGCACCATAGCAACCGACCACAAACGGCTGTCATAGTATCTCTTGACCTTGACGTAGTTCTTACTCATCACCGCTCACCTCATTCAACTCAACACCGTTCAACATAGCCAGAAAATCAACGTTTGCCTTTATCCTGTCTATCTCGGTGACTTTGGGCTTGCGAAAATTGTCTTCCGTCAGTCCCATGTTCTCAACCATAGATTTTTCTAAATCTGTCATGTTGTACCTCCCACTTCACTCAGCTTCACAACATACTCTTCTTCATTTGGAACAGGTATTCTATAATCGTCATTACCACCCTTGAATGTCACTGAACCCCCTGCTTCAACCTCAATGTTTCGCAGGAAATCATCATCAATCAGGTTTGAAATATCGGTGATTATAGGGTTCGCTAGTTCGTAATACAGCATTACGCCCTGCATTGCCTGCTGGAATGCAGCTGCATCGGTGTAGGTGGTGTCATTCAGATGTACACATCCGTCAACGTTTGCATTAGTCGTTATGCCTGTTACATTGGTTTTGCCCCACAGTTCGTTTTGCGTTTTTGTCGGATATTTTGAACAGAGGATGTTTGGTGCAATATCATAATTTTTGGTCAATTTCTGCCCTGTTAGTTGAAACGTCTCAAACGACACACTATCACCGACACGCCAACTTAGCGTTCCCAAATCGACACTACCCACGCACTGAACGTATCGTTTATTTTCGTAATCAACATAGTTCTTGGCCGTTCCTGCCGACCAGCCGTAGCCAGACAGGTTGCGGATTGCTTCGGGGATTGGGTGGGTGTTGCTGTGGTAGGGGGCGTAGGCTGTCGGGGTGTCACCCTCCGATATCATGATTTTACACTCAGATAGTCGTTTAACAACGTCAGCCGATGCAACATTACCATTGCCAGCATATACACCTACATATAGACACCCATCATCTCCAGTTCTGTATGACCGAGTATGTGTAGTTTTTCTAAAATCAAAATACTGCCCTGAATTTACGATAGCATTCACATTCATTAGAAGCGTTATCTCACTGGTCTTGTCAGAAGTAAAACTTAATGTATATGTGGTATCGGGCTTTAATTTTATTGCCTTACAACGATAGCTATTTGCAATGTATTCATAGGTATCACTACCAACTTTCAGCATATCAGTGCCGTAGTACAGGTTTGCTCCCTGCTCTATAATGCTCTCTGTTCCAGCACTAATAATCTCGCCAGCATTATATGGGTAGTAATCGGCAGGGAACATTTTCTCAAATTCTTCCACTGTGCTAGGTTCATTTCCTGAACCAAACATGGCGGTTAAATCGAAAATCTGTGGTTGTAGTTTAACGTTATCATATGTAACGCCATTATACACATATATTGTATAATACCATACCGCGTTGCTACTTTCATTGACGATTATAGTGCCGTGACCTGTAGAATCTTGCCCAAATGATTGTGAGCTAAACATCAACTGGTTTGCCCCATAAACACCTGACAATGGGTTTGCAACCATTAGATATTTATGCCCCTTTTGATTTTTAACGGATTGCAGAGAAACTGCATTACCTGTTGTGGTAGCTGTTCCATTCAATGTAATAATACCATCGTTAGAAAACGTAAATTTTACGCCCGCTTGCGTGACTACAGTGGGTACTGGTTTAACCAACTGATTAAACACGATTGACCTACCACCCACAGACTTCACGCTCATCAGCTTTGCCCCCGTAGGCACTGCTTTCTGATATGCCGTATCACTGTCCGTTTCAAACCTATGTGTCACACCCTGACCTATGTCAAACAGTGCATTTACCCTGCGTTGCAACTCTTTGTCGGTCAGCTTTACACGTCCTATTTCAGCAGTATTCTCGGCTATCTTTCCGACAGCTGTCACATAATCGTCTGGCAGACTATCAGCTATGGATTGTGCTGTCTGTGCAGCGGTTTCAGCAGCTTTGCGGTCTGTGGCGACCTGTGCGGTTATCTTTTCCATTTCCGCTTTATCGTATAAAATCACCGTTTCATCATCAGTGATATATACGATTGTTCCGTCTTTTATAGTGGATTTATCAACGGCTTCCCACTCGGCTTTTGAGCCAATCCACTTTTCGCTTTCAACCTTATCGCCTAATTCAGTGACAGACTTTTTGGCATTAGCCGCCATACCTCTAGCAATAATATCTGTAGCCATAAATCCACCTCCTTAATATGTGATCGTTCCCCAAATTTTGTTTACACCCTTAACGTTCTTAACGGTCACACTATAGTAACCACTAACATCTCCTGCATAAACATTTTCCGTTGTAATCGTATCAACTGTTGAGAAGTCACTTAAATCGACCATCATAAGCACTTCCTCTGCGCCATTCTGAGTCAGTTTTCCTACAACCTGAAAACTACCAGTTCCCGAAGCCTGTACTTTAAAATCAGCACCAATGCCAACTTTCAGCTCAAAAGCTTTTCCGTTTTCATACAGGTTTCCGTTTGTAGCACAATACGCCATAGTTCATCTTCCTTTCGCATAAATAAAATATAACAATGGCGAAGCTGTGTTACCTCGCCCTTTAAAAACAAAAACAATTAGTATTACTTAATAGCACTTGCAAGCTTCTTGATAAACTTCTCACCTGCAATGCTAGTCTGCTTATAACCCCACTTTTTCAACAAAGCATTAACAGCCTTTTCAGTGCCGTCACCAAAAACCCTATTCTCGTCAAGTGTGAAGTTGTGAAGTTTTCTTGCCTTGGCTATGATGAGCATTTCTTTCAAAGCAAGGACACCACTGGTTTTATCACCCTTTTTATAGCCAGACTTTTCAAGTATCGGAAGTTCATTAGTTTTTTGCTTTTTAAAACCATTAAGACCCTTTTTCTTTATAATTGCGGTAAAATCTTTATAGGCATAATTGCAATCACAGTTTCCATTTACACCTGAAACCGAGCCTTTACTTGTGTACTGCCACATACCATAGCTACCACCGTATGAAGGCTTTGACTTGTCAAATTCAGCAAGCCATACACAATATTTGTTTTTACAATCACTAGGAACTTTACTGTTAAGAAAAGCAGCATAGCTATAAAGCATTACATAATAATTTTTCTTTTCACAATAACCACAAAAAGCATTAATTATACTACCTATAGTAGAAGCCGACAAATTACACTGTGTACTATCTTCTATATCAAAAGCAATAGGCATTTCAAAAGTTTTACCCTTGATCGCCTCAAGAAACACCTTGGCTTCTAATTCGGCATCTGCTGATGTTAGAGCATATGAATACCAATAAGCACCAACTTTAAGCCCTGCTGATTTTGCCTTTTTGTAATTGGTTTCAAAACATTCGTCTTTCTGACCGATATATTTGCCGTAGCCTGCGTTTATCATAACAAAGTCATATCCTGCCTTTTTTACTTTGTTAAAATCTACATTAGTACCCTGCCAATGAGAAACATCTATACCTTTTATTGTTGTTGCCATATGTATACTTCCTTTCCAATTAATCTTCTTTTACGGGCAGTTTGTTCAATTCGTCTACACAGTTATGCACAAAACTATTGCCACCAATAGACGAATAGCTTTCGTATAGTCTTGCGAGATTTTCTTTTTCGTACAGTGAAATACTATTTTCTTTCATTCTTGAATTATAAATCGCTAAAATAGAATTTCTCAGCGTGGCCTGCAAAGCCAAACTTTGTTTTTGTAACTCATTTTCCATGCTTTGATTCTGTTCTACCTGTCTTTCCACTAATACTGTTAATTTATCTATTTTTTTATTTAGATTATCTTTGCCACTTGTTTTTGAAATCCATCCTACAAATCTATTCCTGATTGGTTTAACAATAATTGTTATCAGTGCCAAAATGGTTGTAATACTTCCACAGTAGGTAGCAATTTCCTTAACCGTGCTCATAATTACTCACCGCCATTCTTAACCTCGTCAATAAAATCTGTGAGTGATTTATAATTCATATCCTTAACAGCACTTTCAAGCAAGATAACAAGCTCTACATCGGAAATCTTAACGCCCTTTTCTTCAAGCAGGGCAAGCATGGTTTCTTTAGCTTTTTCAAGCTTTTCTGTGCCGTGAACGTCTTTATAAATCTGTTCTATGTACTTAACCGTTGTAGCCGCCACATCTTTCTTAATGCTGTCATTTGCGATTTTTGTATACTTCGATTTTACAAAACCGACAATAGCCGTCATAACCGCTGTTAAAATTACAGGCAAATACTCTGTAATCATCTGAGTAATAATCTCTTTCATAACTTTTCCTCCAATAATAAAAGAGGGTTGTTAGCCCTCTTTCTATTTAAGTATTATTTTTATATGTGTTTCATCAATACGTTTGATAACCCTATAACCACTATCTGACTTGGTTGCCACGCCATTCACACTAGCCGTACAATATCCGTTGATCTTGCACGTTCCGTCATCTTGAAGTACTAACTGTCCTAACAAGCCAACTTTGCTATACTCTTTTCGAGCCCCACGAGGAACATATTCAAGCGTATCGTTATAGTTTTCACTGACTATAGGATTGTGTGACTCATCATAAATCAACCGTCCATAAACATCTGTTTTATATTTATCATGCCAATCTAATTCAGCAGAGTTACCAACAATAGATGGGTTGGCTGATATAACACCAAGGATATAATCGTCTTTATTTGCAAGCTTGATTTTATCACCGTCAAGCGTAACGAATAATCCGATCCTATCTTGATTATCAACATTTCCGTCAAGCCATTCAAAATATTCGGCATAGTCAGCACCAATAGTTTTGTACGCACCGCCAGCATAAACATTGCCAGAAAAATCTACTTGCATTGCAGAATTTTCAAGTGCAGAACCATTTCCTATATTAAATAGTATATCAGCGTTTTCCGAGCTTTTATAAGTTCGTTTTGCATTGACACCTATAACAGTTTGGTTATCTGCTGTGGCACGATTATGTGAGCCTGCAACGAAACAATTATCATAATTTATAATTTCGTTATTATATCCAAACACGGCATTACATTTTGCCATTTGGTCTTTAGTTTTGTCGCCCTTAACAGTATTCAATGTGCCAACTACAATACTATCAGCTACACCCTCTAGCAAATTATTTATGCCATTAATATATGTATCACGAGAATTGGAAACAGTATTTTTTGCACCACTACAATCAACCGCCACACTATATTCAGACGTATTCCACATACCACTGACGTGATTAGAAAATCCACCAACGCTAGTATTATTAAAGCCTGTTAAGGAATTTAAACTGCTATTTCCACGAGCATAGGGTAACATATGTAACATACTGTTAGTTTTCATTTCTGAAAAATCAATATAATTATTGCTGTCATAACTATATTCGTAACAATGGTTTGCTTGACCTTCAAGATGGTTGTAATCGCCATGGGCAATATTTTCAAGATAAATAGTAATCTGTTCTGTTCCATCAGGGGCTATAGTATAAACATAAGAACTGCCATAATAATTAAACTTTTCTGAGATGTGTCTACTACCACCACTATCAACGTATTCAACAAATCGTCCTACGCTAGAATTTTGACTTCCTAGAGGTATAGGTTTGCCATTCCTAATAGCAATGTAGCCAGCGTTTATACCACCACCACGGAAATAGATCCACACACTGTCTCCCATGCTTAAAGTCTCACCTGATTTATTCAGAAAAGATTTTTCAGCACCATTATACTCTAATAGCGAAACAATGGCTGTACAATTTGTAGAGTCGTAGCTTTTAACTGTTCCATAGGTATAACCAAGTGTTTTTTTATTATCTTGACTTTCCTTAATCAGCTTATTCATTTTAGACATTCTGTACACCGCCTTTACGAATAATCAGCTAAAACCATTTTGCAGTTACCCACATAATTAACGCCATTCATTGTGAATTTTACAACAGTCCCGTCAGCAGGAAACACACTGTCTTGTCCCATATAAACATAGAATATTCCGTCAGTTTTAGCAGCGTATTGCCCCTCAACTGTGCTATTCAATGGTATATTAAAATCAACTTGTGGTACAAGGTTCGTACCGCCATTGTGCAAACTTTGACTAAACATATTATATAAGCTTGCCATTTTACTTCCTTGATGTCCTGAATTTGAAGTAGGGGTAAAGAAACCTGTAATTTCTGTATTGTCAGATAGTTTTCTCATTTTTGCAATAGCCCCACCTAATACATAGTCATTATCTCCACTTTTAAACAAAATCAACATTCCCCGACTTGTAGTATACAACATGACACTATCAAACTTGTTATAGGCGAAGCTGACATAATCAGCATATGGTGACGTTTTAGTAGAGTCATATTCACCACATCCAACCCAGTAGCGCGACTTTGCAGGGTCAAACATTATTCTAAAGTACGTTGTATCATCAATCCAAAATGTCAAAGTGTTATAATCGGTGGACTCACTATCAGGATAATTTGTTTCAATTTTACTCCATGTCCATTTGTCTTCAAAAAATGTTTTAAGGTCTGAAAACACGGTTTCTGATGAAGTTTGATTTGGCGCACAAGTATAAGTATTTATCATTAATTATCACCGTCCAATTCTGCATTACCGCTTATTCCAATAGCTCCACGAGCGTTAGTATTTGTTTCGTTCATATCAACAAATTTGATATTATGCTCTATGCAATATTTAACAATAGGTAAACACCTACTATCTGTTACATCTGTTATTCCGTTGCCATAACCAAACATTATACCAACAGTTACATTGTCAAATGCACTTAAATCATTTATAGACGTATCGGTATATTTTCCTAAACTTTCATCATATTCGCTATGAAAAATAACTTGATCTATACTTGTGCTCTTAATGGCATTTTGATTAATCGTAAACAAACTTTCGGGAAACGAAATACTTGTCATAGAACTCTGTTGAAATGCGTTGCTCATTATTTCTGTAGTTCCATTTGCCACAACAACATTACTGCCGTACCACGAGGATGCAGGAGCACGGCAAAACTTATTATCTTGATATAAACAATTATTGACTACCCGAAAATGAGTATTGGCACTATTAACATTAAAGGTGTTTAACAGAGGACAATTATTAAAGCCTGTAAAACTCTCCAATGACTTACCTATAGAAACGGTTGTCAGTGACGGACAATTATTTACACCGGACACAGAGATGGCAGTATTAGGAATATAAAACGTTGTTATCGCATTACCATTAAGTCCACCTATCTCAGTTACCTTTCCGTCACTCATAAATGACAAACTTTTAAGCTTTGGGCAATTATTAAACCCATTTACCTTCTCACAAGAACTTTCAATTCTTAAAGTTGTCAGGTTGGACATATTATTACAACCCTCAACGTCAACTACATAACCTGTAGCCGCCGATATTAAAGAAGATAAGTTATTCATGCAGTTCTCAGGTACAACTTTTAAGCTCGCACTATTTGTCATTGGTAATTTTGTCATATTAGGCATATTGCAGAACGATCCGCTTTCAAGCGTAATACCATTGCTGTCGGTCACATTACCATAAATTACGACATTAATCGTATTACCACTATAGCCATTAAAAGCGTTTTTAGGTATTTTGGTAGTACAATTACCCGATTGAAAGTCCAAACTCAGATTTATGTTTGCCGATGTATTACTTGCGAAACCATCGGTATCGTTAATGTTAGTAGATCGCCCAATTTGTATACTTTGAAGTCCAGATAAATCTCCGTCAATACCTTTGCCCATAAGATAGAATCTTCCTTGCACTGTCGCAGGATAAATAACTAAACTTGTTGTTTCTTTATTTACATACACTACGCATTTATTTGTAGTTGACGCTTTGAGGTTTAAGCTTCCAAAAACATGACTTCCTTTTAGTATCTCATTTCGCTTTATTTCTTCGATACCTGTTTGCCCATCAACTGAAACCATTGGGACGAAAGTCAAGGTGTAAGGTAATTCCAAACCATTAACAAATGTGCTATTAGCAAGAAACGATTCGGGATGTGAAATATCACAATATGCTGTAGGAAATGCAATATTGGTAAGTTTTTTACAGCCTGATAACACACCCTCACTGGTCGAAATGTTTGCAAGATTAGCAGGGAAAACAAAGTCTGTTATATTCTCAAATCCGTTTCCCATAGGTGAAGTGAGGTAGGTAGCCTTTACTTTGGAACAATCTATCTTTGTAGTTGTTCCTTTATCAAAAGCATTATCAAAGTTGGTTAAATCCTCACTCTCAGACACGATGGTTGTATCGTGCGTACCCAAAGAATAATTCTTTTTAAATGTTGAAATTGCGTTTGTATTACGCCTAACTACTTCATTGTCGTCATAACGTATTAAACAACGTGACGGTGACATAGATTGAAATTCTACCGTACTATCTGTCGGCAATGTATTGGTAACTGTAACTTCGTTTCCTGCTATCCATTGAGCTGTCAATGTTGTGTTGTTATTTGGTATAGTGTACACGTCACCATAATTGTATTTATTGCCTTGACTATCCGTCCATGCGAACAATTTATTCTCGTTATACATATCCCCACCTTGTAAAACGATTTGTTTATTAGGGGCTTGGTTAATGCTCTTATAAGTGATAGTATTGCCGCCTTTATCCTTGCCACCATTCGTGTTATAAGATATTGCCACTGTATCGCTTAAAGTTTCACAGTAAATCGAAATACAGTCCGTATCAAATGGTAACCATTGCAGATTAGTGGCTTCAATAGTCATCTCTCCATTGCTAAGAGGAATGGTTAATGATTGAATAAGAAAAAGTTGCTTTTTAAATTTGTAATATTCGTTTGTAAGTTCAATTGTGTTGTCAACGTCAAGGTGGGGAAGACTCGGATAATTAAAACTTACCGAAGTTCCCATACAGGTATTCTGTAGCAGTATATACTCCGCCTGCATTCTACATTTTTCTTCGCCACTATCTAGCGTTGTATCGCCAAGACTTATATAATAAGTACCGCCGTCCAATCCCTTATATCCTACCGAGGTTATACAAACTGGGGACTGTGGGTTTTCATTTTTTGCTGTATAGGAATATATCTCGCCGTTAGTGTTATCCGTAGTAACTGTCACAATGTTTACACCGTCATAATTATATTGAACATCAATGTCGGTTTCAGCTATATCGACTTCACCCAGATTACTTTGTGGCGATAGATGCCTATACCAAGAGGGAAGATTATAGTTAAATACCCTTTCCATTCTAAGCCTGCCGTTGACATCGTAATAAATGTTAGCACCATACATTTCAGCCAACTTATCGAATATTTCACCAAGGTACCCACCCTCGTCAACCACAATATCGTCATATAATTCTGCATCATAAAAGATTGGATCAATTAAAGGTTCAACGGGGTCAAGCGGAATGTTATTGCCTAAATCTAACATCAAAGTATCTCGAATAAGGTCGGCAATTTTTGTTCCTTTTTTAGAATTTGTAACACTAGCTTGATATTCTACTAAACACATTCTTGCATTTAATTCGCCATTTAGAAAACCATATTTATCAATACCCTCGATTGCTATTGCTTTGCCATGCGCTGTTGCCGATTTTGTAATGAATACGCCTTGTGGAAACCAATATATATCATTTGAAACAACTACGCCTATAAAAAGCTTAAACTTCCTATTGTACCAAAACCAACTGTCTACCTGTGGTAAATATTTTTCATCGCGGTCTATGATAGTAAAAGAGCAAGACCTGCGACAGCCTTGCTCCTTATTAATTGATATTGAACCAACCTCGGCAGAGGAAAGGTCGTTTGTAATTTGTCCAATCGCACCCTCATAGTGTGATAGAATTTCTACCTTGAATTTTAATTTACGCATTGGATTCTGTAATTCGGTCAAATACGCTTCATCTATTTTATTATAGTAATCCATCGTATCAACCTCCTTATCTTGTTATTATAACGTCATTTATATCTTCAACTTCAACCCAATTATATTTAATTGTAGTTAAGTCATACACCGAGCTTTCATCATACGATCTCGACGGATTGTCTGAAATATTCACAATCCATACATCACCCTTATCGGACTTTAGCATGAAATCATTTTTACCTGTAATGAATTTTGTCCAAGATTTAACGCTATCAATTGTATCAACTATTTCGTCCTCGGGGCATGCCAATGTTAAGTGGTTTGCCGTAAATTCGCCGCTTTCATAGTTTGTTACAGTTCGTGTAGTCTTAGGTTTTACGCCCGTGCCCGTATGAACAGTAAGTCCAATATTTGATATTATATCATTGTTGTTAATGCCCGCAATAAAATGCCAAGTTTCATTAATTGAATAGAGCTTTTTATTATAACAATCACCAGCGGTCTTTAGCGAGTAAATCGACCATCCAATCCAATCAGTAGACACCTCTGGTGTAATATATGCCTCATAGTTTGCATAACAAATATAATAAATATATGATTGCTGATTGCCCACTGTTACATCAAAAAATGAATTGCCAGTAGCAGTTCCAATGAAAACATATTCGTCATCGTTGACATTTTGTCTAAAGATTTTTGCCACTCCGAGTGATTTTGAAGTTTTCCACGTCAGCATAGCTGAGTGATTATCAAAGATTTTAAAATCAAATTCTGAAACGATCCCGTCTATACTTTCAGCAGGGAAGTCTTTCTGTTGAGTATATCTGTACATTTTATCATCGAGAGTCATGATTTCGCTTACAGCCCTAAAAGAACTTCCAAAGCAATTTGCATAAAATGAGTATTTGAGTTCAAAATCATATATCTCGTCGCTCTCGTCGATAAGTCGTTCATTGCCATTGTAAATAGTATATCGTGAACCTTTTATCAAATCACGAGCCGAATAATTAAGACTAGCCACACCTGTATCAATATCGTATGATACGATTAATGCGCTTGTTCCATTGTAAACATGCCCCGTGTTTTCCGAGGGCGAGCTTTCAATCATTATATATTTACCCTCTATTTTATCAGCAATACCTGGCTCGATAGTTACATAGTTGTATGCCGACGTTTCAAGAATTTTGCCGTCATGAATAGCGCCAGTCGTTCCCATAAGTTGATAAAGGTAATACTTGTAATACTTTAGCCCGACATGGTTTGGATGTATATAACTTGTCTTACACTCAATTGGATTTGCTGTTTTAGAAGAGATTGATACAGTAAAATCGCACTGTGGATCTTCACGGCATTTAACATAATGCGGCTTATCCATAAAGTAATTTGTAAAAATCCTAAACACAGTTCCTCTTGCGGGGGCTGTTGTAAAACCAGACTTTAATCTTACGTTACCAGTTTTATAATCGTAGGTTTCTATCAGTCGTCTTTCTTCTCCAATCTCGATATAGGCGCCGCCGACTAAATACACTGAGCCGTCGGAACGCTCATAATAGTACGCACTCTTGAGATTTGCAATTTCCTTGTTAATCATAAAACTTGATGTAGTACCCGAAGATTGGATTTTACCACGGCAGAAGTACATATCATACAATCCAACACCGTCACCATACTGTGTGTCGTCGGCAATAGTCGTTGGGTCTGTTTGAAACAGCGTATACTGATACATATAATCGTGACCATTCTTTGCTATGTCATTAAAAACCAATTCATTTACATCAACTTTATCGCCATTGTAAAATGTATTGATATCGCCGCCTTTAGGAAAATAAGAATAGTTCTGTTCCCCAGTTCTTATGTTTGTATAGGTACACAACGCCCAACGCATTGCAGAACCCGCCGTGCAATTAAACTGGTAGCTAAAACGTGGCGCACGGTCATATTCACCGCCCTCGCCCTTGTGTTTATCTATTTTTACGACCTCGTCATCTGGAAAAACCAGTGTAGGTGTCATTATCATTCATTTCACCACCCTTTATAATAAATAAGAGCCGCCAAGGTCTGACGGCTCGTTTTGTATTATCTGTTTCTACCTATCATGCGGTCACGGTCTGCTTGCTTCAAATAGTCATTCATTTGCTGTAAGAATGTTGTGCCGTCGGTAGTATGAATTTCGCCAATTCTAAATGTAATTGTGGTATCACCATTAGTGGTATCATTTGTTGTGAACATTGATCCAGCCGCCTGCGTACCACTTACAAGATTGTCACCTATAGTCTTACCAACAACGCTTGCAACATTGCGAGTATTGTGTACAATGTCATAGAGTTTCTTGGCGTCTGAAGAATTAAAGATTACCTCAGACTTATATGGTGTTCCGTGTAGCATAGCCGTTCCCGTGTAGCTATTAACTCCCCCCGTCGCATACTGCTTTACCTTGAATTTTGAGCGTATCTCCTTTTGTAGTTCCGCAAGCTTGGTTACACTGATATTACTCAAGCCACCGAGCATTGAAACCTTTTCACTTATCATTTGCCCCGCAAACTTATACATAGCTTTGTCGGCTTCCTTTTTGGTGGTGTATGCACCAAGAATTGCGTTATCTTTTTCGACAGCATATACGCCGCTACCAGACAAAGCTTTCTTTATAGAGGTGCCCTCATATTGTGCCAGATCATCTGATAGCTGAATATAATCGGCTTTAAATTCACGCAAAGCATCAAGTCGCTCTTGGTATGTACTCTTTTCATTAAGTGTTTTGAGTTTAAGTTCTTCAAAGTATTTAACGTCTTGGTCAGATAAATCGGAAACGAATGTATCAAATTGTTTGAGATACTTCTCCCACTCATCTGCTTCTTTTGCATATTGGTCAATGCGGTTTTGAATAATCTCTTTCTCTTTTTGAACATTATCTTTGAGTTTAGTTTGATAACCGCTATAATCAGTTTGATATTTGTTAAGAATACCGATATCCTGATTGTGAAGCTTGCCCTGCCAATCTATACCTAAAATTTGTTGCGCAATCATTTCATTCTGGTTGTTTGTATAGGCACTCATAGCATCGCTCCATGCTTGCTTATACTTTTCAAATGCCTCAATTTGATCGGTATAAGGTTGCATAGCAGCCTCTTTCTCTTTTTCAAGATTATCAATAGCTATTTCGTTTTGTAGTGAATCAAGTTCCTGCTGTGCCTTTTCAACCTCGTCGGAGTTGGTTTCTAAATGCCAGCCACTTGCTTCACTATAGATAGCAACCTTTTTCTTTTTCGCATTGGCTAAAGCGTCTTGCTTTTCCTGTAACTCAATGGCTCTATCACGTTCGTCATTTTCCTCTTTGAGCTTATCAATGAGGTCATCGTAATATGACTCTACATCGTCACGAGAATCCTCAAGACTACTGATTTCTTTTTCAATATAATCAATAGCAGTGTCGCCAGCGGTCTGATACTTGTCAATGATATCATTTAAAGTATCTTCCTCTTCTTGGAGCGTATCGAGGTATTCTTGTTCTTTATCTTTCTTATCATTTATCTTGTCAATGATTGCTTGTACTTGGTTCTTCTCGGCGGTCAGTAATCCGTCCGAAGTAAGATTGGAAAGGCTGACGTCTTTCATTTTGTAGAGGACTTTGATAAGATTGTTTACAGATTTCTGGTCGGCGTCACTCAAACCTTTAAGTTGAGAAAGTTGCTTAATCAAGTCGTTCGGAGCAATACCCATTGCCTCTTTAATTTTCTTACCGAGTTCTTCAAAGCCGCCATTCGTATCGTCAAGGTATGGGAGAAACTCCGCATAACTTTTAACGAGTTCCCAGCCACTACTGCCGACTTTAAAAGTATCGTCTTGAATTTCCTTATACGCAGAAGCAAGGGCGATAATTTTGCTTTGAACGTTGTCAACATCCTCAGAATAGTCGGCAAGGCTAAATGTGGTTTTGGTATTTAAGAGGTCGAGAACATCTTGCCATGAATTTATTTTGTCAAGGCTGGTATCCATTAAAGTGTCAATGTTATCTGGGGTAAGATTTTTAAGCAGGCTCTCAATAATTGCTTGACCGTTTTGGTTGCCAGCCAACGATGGGATACGATCCACAACACGGGTGGCAATATTCTTAATCTTGTTTGTAAGCCCATCCTCTATCTCGTTATCGTTTGTCTCAAATGAGAAACCAAGCATGACTTTGATATCGTCGATTGAAAGCCCTTGGTTTTTAGCAAAATCTGAATTAGCAATATTTTTTAGCGCAGTTTCCATTTGCTTTTTATATTCTGAAACGGTTTGTGTTGTATCCAAATTTGTTAGTATATCCAAAGAAACAGAAAGCGGTACGCCATGATTATCTACTCCATTTTTCAAATTAGCATAGAATGAATTGATCTTTTGCACTTCGTCGGCATATTGCTCGTCAAAGTCTTTGGTATTACTTTCTACATCTAATTCAAAGTTTGACACTAACGAGGAAAGAATGTTCTGCTCGCCACTTGTAAGTTCGTCATATCCGTCCAAAGTAGTAAGATACGCCTGCAAATATGTATCATATGTTTTTGTATAACTTTGCATCTCACTGTCAATTTGCTTGTAGAGGTTGACATTATCTGTGTTGTTTAATGCTTTTTGCAATTGGTCGTAAGAATCTGACAACTCTTTTTGATACTGTTCAAGTGATTTTGACAAGCTTTCATTATCAGTTTTGTAGCTAAGTAGTTTTTGTACAAGGTTATGAATTTCATCTTGATTTTCATAGTAGGCTTTGAATTTATATTTGCTATTATTGTATTGTTGTATGACACCTTTGATTTTTGTATAATCCGCATAACTTTTTCCGTTGTCAGGAAAATCATATATATACCCGTCAAGATTATCAACTGAACTCGATAAGTTTGCTGAAAGTGAATCAAAACTGTTTGCTAATTTATTCATTTCTTTTCTTGTATCAGAAATCTTAGCATCTAATCCGTCAGATACAGCCTCTATGTTATCTTCTGATAACATTTTTAGTATATCTAATTTTCGCTGTTCTTTTAATAAGCTGATAGTATCTCTTATGGCGTTATTTTTGTTTATGATAGCATTGCCTTCGTCGTCGTATCCTTTTATTAGACTAGGATTGATTTTTGCGATATCGTTTGACAGGTCTTTGTAACGATCATATTCGTCATTGGTTAATGAGAGATTGTTGCCAAAATTATCAACACCTTTAGCAAGTTTGTTAAATTCTTTTTCATACCCAGATACTTGTGACAAACTGTCGTTGTAGCTACTTAATGAATTGTTTAATTCTTCACTAAGTTCGTCAGCTTTTTCTTTTGCACGTTCGGCTTTATTGACAAAATAATCAATGGCAACCCCAATACCAGTAACGATTAATGTTGGTAAGGCTTTGAGAGCCATAGAACCTATGTCTTTAAAAATAAGTGAGGCAATACCACCCTTGGTATTCATTTTATCAAATTGACTCGTCAGTTCTTTTCCGTAACGAGTGAAACCTTCTACACTCATAGAGGCTTCATCTACTTCACGCACATAACCCTTTAAAATTGTTTTTCCACTATTGACGGGATTATTGAAATAATCTTTAACACTCATGCCGCCAACTTTGACTTTATCAATAAAATCGTTTAATTGCTGCTCGGCTTCTTCTGTGGTAAACAGCGACAATTGTGATTTTAACCCAGAAAGATTATCCTTAATATCACTTGGAATAGACTTTATTTTTTTGAGTATCGGTGTAAATCTATTGACAAGTGGTAAAATCTGTGATATAATCTTAATATAAAAAAACAGATAGGGGAGCAATACTTATGAAGAACGCAAAGTCACGAAAGATAAAAATAATTTTAATATTAATGACTGGACTGATAGCTTTCTTGGTTGTTACATTTTTGATTTTCAAGGACAACTTAGCAAATCTATTTCTTAATAAAAACGAACTATATATTAGAGAACAGATTGAAACAGTAAGCGACATTACCTCACATCATATATCCGTCAAAGATATTCGTATGTATCACACAACGGACGCAGACAAATTAACAGATGAGCAAGTTGCCACAGCTACAAACGTTTTGTATTTAATTACAAATGATGATTTACAAATTCATATAGACGATTCAACACATTGTTATGAATATTTTACTGATAACGGGTTTGGCTCACCTCAAAATGATCATAGATATTACGCAATGTCTGAAGTTTATTACTTTAGTGGTACACGTTCGTTGTTCGATAAATATAATCTTACAAATACGGCTAACGCAGACTATGAGATTCATACATTTGAAACCGATAAAACTGATTCTCTCGAGAGGAGCAGAGATATCTACTTACAAATGGATTATAAAGAAATAACAGATTTCTCACTTTGGAAAATAAAACTCTTTTCATAACGCTGATAGGGGGCGTATAAATGAGAACCAAAAAGATTAAAATACTCTTGATATCGACTTTGTGCATAGTAGTTATGCTTATAATTACTTTTCTCTTATTTAAGAACAAATTGGCGGATATCTTTCTAAATGATAACGAAAAGTTTATAATTAACTGCGTAGCCACAGTTAAGGAAGAAACTGATAAAGATATATCTATTCAAGATATTAAATGTCTTGAAACAAAATCAGAAAAATCAAATGATGACTGGTTGAACTCTCGAACATATTTGTATATCATTACAGATGACGGATTAGAAATTTCTTTCATACGACATGTAAGTATTTCTGAATCACAGGCCATAGAAGATATTTATAATGGTAGTTTTTCTCTTTATGTTGGTCATTTTTATTGGGGTTCTCAAGATATCATAGAGCAGTACGATTTACCAAATAAGAAAGATATAAATGGTGATGAAGTCGGCTATGCCCAAGTTGACAATATTGATGAACATGTAAAAAGTGGTGTCAAACGTCGTCTTGATGATGATTGCGAGGAAATAACAGATTTCTCCCTTTGGAAAATTAAGTTGTTTTCCTAGTCGGGTATAATTAACCTGTAAATCTTTATAAAGTTTTTTGGGGGTATAGATATGAAAACGAAATTATTAAAACATAGAAAAGTTTTGATTAGTTTGATATGTATGTTTGCGCTTATAATCTTATTCATTATATTTAAGAAACAATTGGGGAACTTGATTTTAAACGATGATGAAAGATATATTAGAAGTTGTATTTATAAGATAGAAGAAGATTGTGACAAAAGTATTTCAATAGAGGATGTTAAATATTACAAGTACGCTTTTATAGACAGCGACAACAGTACCTCGATGGTTACAATGACATATCTTGATTTGTATTTAAGCGATAACATTGTTGCCGAATGTAATGGAGGTTATGAAGGCAACAATATCGACGATCTTGATTACAATTTTTATACATATTATGGTGATCCGATAGACCTGGACAAATATGGACTTTTAAAAGTTGGTCTTTCTGGTGAATACGTCGAAGGAACTGAGGACGCCTCTTACGAAATATGTCGGGATATCACTAGCTTAAAAAAAGAAAAACGTGAACGTTATAAGAATTGTAATAAGCAAAATAACTTCTCCCTTTGGAAAATTAAGTTATTCTCCTAGTCGGGTATAATTAACCTGATCTGTGTTGTTTAATGCTTTTTGCAATTGGTCGTAAGAATCTGACAACTCTTTT
>OHPE01000241.1_pt1 | contig 15953 bp, 10 predicted proteins | sample 1577691 | NCBI WGS metagenome assembly OHPE01 (sample SAMEA3879501, study PRJEB24766) | human gut metagenome | biome: human-associated habitat; feature: feces | place: USA | collected 1985/1987
GCGACAGCTTGTTTATTCTATCAAAATGTTTTTCATTTGTCAAGAACTTTTTTCATAACTTTTTCAACTTATTTTCAAAGCAGTATCTATAAAGTCATGTCTGTAAATTGCAACTCACAAGCTCTACAACTCAATGTGTCCCGCGAGTCAGCTTTGATATAATATCATCCCGGCACACATATGTCAACGGATTTACTGCAATTAATTAAAGTAGTAAAACTATCTTAAAAAACACAAATTTTCTAAATTGTCTGTTTATTATATTCAATTCTCACAATTACTATCTGACAGCCTCTATCGCTTCCTTGATATTTGCCACACCGACAATCTCAATTCCACTAATATGCGACACTCCTGCAAGACACACTTTGGGAACAATACACTTTTTAAAGCCAAGCTTCTTTGCCTCAGCCACACGCTGCTCGGACATGGTAACTCCGCGTACCTCTCCGCTTAAGCCCACCTCTCCAAAGCATATGGTATCCTCACGCACTATAATATCCTTTTTGCTTGATGCGATTGCAAGCACTATTCCAAGGTCTATCGCCGGTTCGTTCATCCTTATACCGCCTGCTATATTCACATAAGCGTCACAGTCTGACAGTGACATGTTGGCTCTTTTTTCAAGGACCGCCATGAGTAGATTTACTTTATTATAATCTGTACCATTTGCTGTACGCCTTGGATTATTAAAAAAACTGTGACATACAAGAGCCTGTATCTCGAGAAGTATCGGGCGGCTTCCCTCTATGGAACATGTGACAATTGATCCTGATGCACCCTCGGGCTTACCGCTAAGCATATACTCCGACGGATTTTCCACCTCAACAAGTCCCTCCGCCTTCATTTCAAATACGCCTATCTCATTGGTCGAACCAAATCTGTTCTTAACGCCTCTAAGTATCCTGTACGACTCATATCTGTCACCCTCAAAATAAAGCACAGTATCAACCATATGCTCTAACGTCCTCGGTCCCGCAACCGCACCATCCTTTGTCACATGTCCTACTATAAAAACAGAAATACCCAGAGTCTTTGCAAGCTGCATAAGCACTCCGGTTGTCTCCCTGACCTGTGAGACACTGCCCGGTGCCGACGCTATCTCCTCATTGTACATAGTCTGGATGGAATCTATTACAACAACCTCCGGTTTTTTTCGTTGAATCACGTCCTTTGCTATATCAAGACTTGTCTCACATAAAAGCTCCAGTGAATCCGTAAAATCGCCAAGTCTGTCGGCACGCATCTTTATCTGATGCAGGGATTCCTCACCTGACACATAAAGTAATGGCACCTTTTTTTGTGAAAGTTCCCTGCATACCTGAAGTAGAAGCGTGGATTTTCCTATACCCGGGTCTCCTCCCACAAGCACAAGTGATCCCCTCACAATTCCTCCACCAAGCACTCTGTCAAACTCGGCTATACCTGTCACTATACGCTCCTCTTTCTCGCTTTTTACTGCCGATAGAGGCAGAACCTGTGCCGCCTTTGATTCTTTTTTTACTTTTCCAGACGAGCTTATTGACTTTTTATCTACGGTTTCCTCTACAAATGTATTCCATTCCTTACAGGCCGGGCACTGTCCCATCCATTTTGCCGATTCATAACCACATTCCTGGCAGAAAAATACAGAGGTCTTTCCTTTTGCCATATTGTTCTCCTTTATAAAATACAAAAAGCCCGGCTTTCACCGGGCTAAAAATATGCTCTATTTTCTTGATACTTTGATATCGACTGAATCAACACCCTCAAGCTCTACGCTTAAGCTGAGCTTGCCGCCGAGATTTGTCTTCATAGTACCTGCAACAGCTCCAGCTATATCAATTTCGTACTCTGTCTCCTCTTCAAGGCCAAGAGTAATCTGAGCATCCTCAGGTCCCTCCACAGTAAATGTCACTGTATCAGCAGTCTCCTCGAAATCCATAACCGCTGTTCCCGGAACAGACTCGTATACAAAGAGTCCGTTTCTTTCGAGCTTTGTAATCTCCTTAAAGGTCTTTACCTTGTAGATATCTCCATCCTTCTCAAAATTGTCAAGCTTTGCCTTTGCAGCCAATGTATAATCTCCGAAGCTGAGCTTTCCGTTTTCCTCAGTACGGATTAATTCACTTATTACAGCCATTTTTATCCTCCCGTAGCTATATTGATATATTAATTATAAATCCAATTCTACTCAACAGTCAATGAAATTTGTTTGTTTTTCGTAGAAATTATTACCTTATCGCCGCGCTTAATTTTGCCGGTAATAATATCCTCTGACATACGGTCTTCAATCTCCTCCTGAAGCTTTCGTTTAAGAGGTCTTGCGCCATATTTTCTGTCATAGGCTTTGTCCACGATAAAGGATTTTGCACTGTCGCGCACTGTGAGCTCTATATCAAGCTGTTCTTTACAGCGTTTCTTAAGCTCCTTTACAAGAAGTGTCACTATATGCTTCATATCATCCTTGTTGAGAGCTCTAAATACAATAGTCTCGTCGATTCGGTTCAAAAACTCAGGTTTAAATATACGGCGGACCTCCTCCATGACACTGTTCTTCATACGCTCGTGATCCTGCTTTTCATCCTCACCAGAGCCAAAGCCAAGGCGCTTTGGTTCTATAATAGAAGAAGCTCCTGCATTTGATGTCATGATGATTATTGTATTCTTGAAATCAACCGTGCGCCCCTGTGAATCAGTGATTCTACCATCATCAAGCACCTGTAAAAGTATATTGAACACATCAGGATGTGCTTTTTCTATCTCATCAAACAGTATAACAGAAAAAGGATTGCGTCTGACCTTCTCCGAGAGCTGTCCGCCCTCCTCATGGCCCACATATCCCGGTGGTGAACCAATCATCTTTGAAACACTGTGCTTTTCCATGTACTCTGACATGTCAACACGTATCATGGCATCTTCTTTGCCAAAGACAGCCTCAGCAAGCGCCTTTGACACCTCCGTCTTGCCTACTCCTGTCGGTCCCAAAAACAGGAATGAGCCAATCGGCTTCTTAGGATCCTTTAAACCAACACGGCCTCGTCTGACTGCCTTTGCGACAGCAGAAACAGCCTCCTGTTGTCCTATTACACGCTTGTGAAGTATCTGTTCAAGCTTTGCAAGTCGTCCTGCCTCTGACTCTGTAAGCTTATTTACAGGTATTTTGGTCCATCCCGATACTACATCCGCTATCTCGTTTTCGCCGACTACAGGCTGATTTTTGGCTCCTGTGCGACGGTTCTTTCTGATAAGCTTCTGCTGTTTATTTTCAAGCACTTCCTTTTCTGACATAAGCGCGCCGGCAGCTGTGAGATCTCCTTTCGATAAAGCATTTTCCACCCGGTTCTGCTTATCTGTTATCTCTTTTTTCAGAGCAAGCAGCTCGTCAGATGATGTCAGATTCTTAAGCCTTATCCTGGCTGCCGCTTCATCCATCAGGTCTATCGCCTTATCAGGTAAAAATCTGTCATTTATATATCGTGCAGAAAGGTTTACTGCTGCTTTCACACCCTCATCTGTTATGATGACACCATGATGCTTTTCATAGAGTCCCTTTAATCCTGTGAGTATCTCTATTGTCTCATCCACACCCGGCTCCTCAACCATCACCGGCTGGAAACGACGCTCAAGCGCAGCATCCTTTTCCACGTATTTGCGGTACTCTTCTATGGTAGAGGCACCGATTACCTGTACCTCGCCTCTGGCAAGCGCAGGCTTTAATATGTTAGATGCATCTAACGAGCCTTCTGCTCCTCCTGCACCTATTATAGTGTGAAGCTCATCAATGAAAAGCAGTACATTTTTGGCATTTGAAACCTCGCTTATCACCTTCTTGATACGCTCCTCAAACTCACCACGATACTTTGATTTGGCTACAAGCCCGGACATATCAAGGGAAACCAGTCTCTTTCCCAAAAGAATATCTGGAACATTGCCACTGACTATATCCTGTGCAAGTCCTTCTACTATAGCGGTCTTGCCCACTCCCGGCTCTCCAATCAGACATGGATTGTTTTTGCCACGACGGCAAAGTATCTGGATAACACGCTCCATCTCCTTTTTTCTGCCTATAACAGGGTCAAGAAGCCCTGCCTCTGCCATATCTGTCAAATCTCTGGAATACTGATCTAATACAGGAGTCGCAGAATTGTATGATGTATTGTAGCTTTTCATCAGATCCCTGTATGCAGACGGATCCTCACCCATCGCACCAAGAATATCTATAAACATCTTCTGACTGTTAACACCCATGGTGTTTAAAAGTCTTGCAGCTGCACAGTCTCCCTGCAGTACTATAGCCATCAGTAAGTGTTCTGTACCTATCTCATTGCACTCAAATCTATCGGCTTCCTCCGATGCACGCTCCAATACTCTCTGTGTCCTTGGTGAATAGCCATCCCTGTCCATCACTTCGATGTTATCCCCCGGTGAAATCAGGTCTTCAATCATCGAAATAAGCTTATCATATTCCACATTGCAGGCTGTTAGAACCTCAGCTGCCACACCGGTGCCCTCTTTTATAAGGCCAGCCAGTATGTGCTCTGTTCCAACATAGCTGTAATTCATTTTCTTTGATATACGTACAGCCAAATCTATTGCTTTTTTAGCCTTACTTGTATATGGTTTCAAGTCATATCCTCCAGTCATATTCACTAATTTAAGTCGATGAACTGCAAATCATCATCCTCGCTGTCATCTTCATTGTCATCCATTGCACTGCTGTCTATAGTCTCAGACGGCTTATTTCCCTCATTGACAAAGCCATCAAGTGCCATTTGAACCTGATTCTTTAAAGCATCCTCATCAGCATCGTTTTCTGTGTCAGAAACGTTTTCCTGCCTTGAATCGTCTTTTAAATCAAACTCAGAGTTTTCATTCTCAACAGCTTTCTTAGAATCAGGTGTAATTTCTACGGTTCTTCCGACATAGGATGCATTTGATATATTTTCATCCGTAGCCATCTTTTGCTCATCTGCAGCACCTTCTGCTGTTTCTTCTGCAGCTTCTCCTGCCGGCTCTTCTACAGCTTCATCTGCTGTTTCTTCTGCGGCTTCACCTGCCGACTCTTCTGCAGCTCCTGCCACTTCATCCACCGACTCTTCTGCAGCTTCTTCTGCCACTTTATCTAACGGCTCTTCTGTAACCTCTTCCTCCAGCTCATCTGCTATCTCGTCCGCAGTTTCATCAGTTGTTTCTTCCAAAGCTTCATTTGATACATCTTCTGCTACATCATCTACATCATCATCGTCATCATGATAGTCCATTGCCTTATATTTTCTGTTTTTCACAGCTGATACAATAAGCAACAGTAACAGAATAATGATAATAAGAACCAGTATTGCAGCTAAAACAAGATATTTATTGGCAATTCCCGGGACAAGCTCGCTCTTTGTTGTATCGTTTTCCTCCTGTGCCACTGTAGGTGTACTGAGCTCGGTTCTCATATATGTGCCATCTACGCTATCATATGTGTACCAGCCACTCTCACCATTGTCATTCATGGCGTATACGAGGTAAAAATCCTTCGTCTGATCATCTTTTTTTTCGGCTTTAGTCTGGTATGCTGTTGCCACACCCTTGCCCTCTATGGAGAGTGATACCTCATTATATCCCTCAGGCACATCATCTACCTTAGGCAGTAAAACCACTATAAAATGTGACTCTGAATTGATACGGACAAACTCATATGCTGCATTCTGTGCTGCATCATATACAAAAAGCCCATTGCCGCTTTCCGACTGTAAATACACAAGCGTGATATCACCAAAGGTGCCATGAAGGGTATTGTATTCAAGTCCGTCAATCACTGTCTTTGAGTGCTCAAAGCCTTCAGGAACAACATCCTCCGGAATGTCATTTACCATAGTCCACTCTGTGCCATTTATATCGAACTTCTTCCAGTTATCCTGCTTATCTGCATTCTCCGGATCATCCTCGGCTCTTCTGGTAACTACTATATTGTATGTGCTTGTACTGCCGTCCTCTGCTGTCACAACAACGCTTACTGTATTCTCTCCAACCTCAAGTGAATCATTGCCTGTGACAGATGTCACACTCGCCTTGGAATCAGCCGGATTTGCTGTAACCGCAAGGCTTGAACAGCTGTAATCTACTGTAGCTGTGTAATCCTTTGTCGCAGCAGAAAACTCAGGGGAAAGCGTACCTGCTGAGATAACAAGTGAGCCAAGAGATGCGTTTGAGGATTTCTTTTCCTCTTTGTTTTCATTATCTTTATTTGCATCGCTGTCATTTCCTGTATTGCTGCCCGAATTGTCCTTGTTGCTGTTTGAATCGTTGTTTGATGAAGCACTTGTTACGGTCACCTTCGTGCTGGCACCTGTGATTGTGCCTCCGGCATCGTTACCCTCTGCATCTCCTACCACTGTACAATACGCCTTTATAGTGCAGCTTCCTGCGCCCTTCGCTGTAAATGAAAATGACTGCGATGTAGGATATCCGGCAGCGTCACCAATATTTGCCACACCATCTCCTCCGTTACTCAGTACTCCCTCGTCAGAGCTTGAGATAACTACAGTACCAAAATATCCGGACGGCATGGAAACAGTCACCTTAACTGTTTTTCCAACAGCTACAGAGCTTGAGCTGACACTGAGACCAAGTCCCTGCGCATATACATGCTCGGCAGGTGTGAAAACAAGCATCACTGCCACAACAAGTGATAATATACATCCAAATAATTTCTTCATATCTTTCCTCACATTTCTAATTCTGCGATATCTTTGATTTGCCCAGTATGTGTCTGTTCATGATTATCATATCAAGGGCATTTCCACCATCACCCTTTCTGTTAGCATCAGCTGCCTCCAGATAAGCACCTGTGAGTGTTCCCTTTCCTAAGATATGTCTGTTGAGCTTAATCATATCAAGAGCATTTACAGCACCATCACCATTGATATCTCCATATATAACAATATCGTATGTCTTTTTCAGATTACCTGAAGCATCATAAACAGCCACTTTATTGCCTGTTGCAATCTTTCCGCTGTTTTCTGAGCCTGAGCTTGTCAGAAGCTTTACAGTACCTGATGCTGATACTGCTATATTCTTCACAAAATCAGACGCACCGGTTCCGGGCTCAATGCCTGTAATATAAGTACCTATACTGTATTTACCTGATGTTATGTTTACATCTGTATTATTTTGGTTATTATTGTTCTGATTATTATTACCACCTGTATTATTTGCAGATGCCGCCTGCCTGTTTATATTGATAGTGTATGTTCTTGTATCACCGCTTTGCGACTTGCATTTTACCTTTATTGTATTATTTCCGACAGCAAGCGAATAGCTTCCTGTGCCTGAAACACCACTGTTTCCTGAAACTGCATCTGCCGAAACAGTCACTGAGCTTATAGCATTTGAAACAACTGCTGAATAGCTTGTTGTCGCTCCATTGAAGGCCGGTGTGAGTGTTACACCGCTTATCGCAAGCGACTGCAGATAGTTATTGGTATCGCCAGCTTTATCGAAGCCCACTGCTGACGATGGCATATTGTTGTATACAGGTATTTTAAATACAAAAGCCTGATTCTTGTCTGAATATCCTTTAGCCAGACTCTGTCCCTCAGTAAGAGCCGCTGTGGCATTGCCCATGTACTGATGAAAATACAGCGAGCTTGTATTTACTACATTAAACTTCTCAAAATACAGTGTATTTTGACCCTTATTTATATAATTGCTGCCCACCTTTACAGCTCCGCCGCTTATGGACTTTGCTCTTGTATTCCAGCCCTGCTTCTTGGCAAAAGCCAGACCATTTTTATAAATCTGGGCCTTCGTGTTTCCGGTTGCACTAAAATTAAAATAATTATAATATCCTTCGTATCCGGAATATGTACCCGAAATAAGAGGGCTCGTTCCCTTTTGTCCCTGCTCCTGCTTTATACGCGATGCTATATGGTATGCACTTACTCCACTGCTCTTTGCCACATCCATGAATGTACTTGCATAATTGATTTTCTCACCATTGTTGGAATATGTCTTTGTTCCCTCCATAAATGTGCCTTTTACTATGGACTGAACACCTTCAAGTGCCTCATTCGGACTGTATGCCAGACTCTGAAACTGAAAAATATTGGTCTCATCAAGAAAATTCCTTGGATCCATGAGATAAGCAATATAGGCACTGCTTGCTGACACCCATCCCGGTTCGTACTCAACCCACTTATTTGTTGACCAGTTATATGCTCCGGCAGCTGTGGATTTCTTGGCATTGTCTGCTGATTTGGATACCAGATTAAGTCCGTTTACACTTTCATTTTCAATCACCGTATCCCAATTCAAACCTGTATTTACAGCCTCAAATGTCCAGCTTGGATACTTATTGTGAAGAGCTGTAAGGTTTGGAATATAGCTGTCTGGAAAGCCTGCATTCTTCATAGCCGTGACAAAATCAGTATTGTCTCCGCTATTATTGTATGTCACCTTTATGTATGTACTGATAGTCCAGCCCGTAAATGCCTTGCCGTTTAAAGTACCCTTGACATTATACCAGACCACACCGTTTACCCGGGTCTCTCCAATTATGTCAACCTGATGGTTCCAGTTGAGTGAGACAACCTTGGTAGTGCCGGATGTGCCTGCTGCATTGCGGACATATACATTGCCACCTGTAATCGTACCTGTAGCATATGCTCCCGATGCGGTTGCAAGGGCAAGCTGTTCCTCATTATTCTGCTGTATGGCATCCGCATTGCCGGTGTCTGCCGAAGCATCCCCTGTCTGCGCATTGTCTGATGCAGCTGTGCCGGTACCTGCTGATACAAAATCAGACCTGATATAGCTGACACACTCCTCATTATTTGCTGCCAGATTGTACTTTGCCTTGTACCACACCTTGCCGTCTGCACCTGTGGTCTGCTCAAGAATAGTAATATCCTTGCCGTTTGAAAGCTTGTGCTCCAGCTCATACTCTGTGCCCGGTCCGCTTCTCGCCGCTACCCAGTATCTCTCATCACACACAACCTTAGCCGCCTGATCCGCATAGACTGCTATGCTGCTGTATGGTGCCAGGTCACATGCGGCTAATGACAATGTTACGACAGAGGCTGCCAGAAATTTATTTATCTTTATCATCAAATCCCATCTTTCTTATGTGCATTGTTTACATTAATCCATTATCCATTTAATTATAATAGAATATGACCTTTGTATCAATGTATTCGGCAGAAATTTATTATTTTTTTATTAATTAAAAAACTCCCTTCAACGTGCAGCTCATGCTTACGTTTCAGGGAGTTGCCTGATTCATATTCTGCTTATTCTTACTGTCTCCTGTAGCTTTTCTAGCTGAACAGGGATTTTATCTTATCCCATAAATCCATGAAAAAGTTACCAATCTTTTCCCAGAAGCCCGGGTCATTTATCTTATCGCCAAGCTTTGATGCCCAGTCCTGTGCCTGGTTGATGACTGAATCCCAGTCGATATTGGCATCCTTTAGCTTCATTAAAAGAGATGTAAGCTTTGCAATATCATCATCAGAAAGCTTCAGATCGTAATCCTTTGCAGCATCCTTTATCGCATCCTTTATCTGGCTTTCATCCTTGAGCCTTCCATCGGCAAGCTGCTTCTTTAGGTCTGCAATCATTGCCTCGATATCCTGCGAATCGCCGTCAATGCTCTTGTTGAGCTCTCCTGTTGTGACAAGCTCATCCATCGCTGCGTCTGTCACCTTGTCGTCAAGCTTCTTGCCTGTCATCTCCTCGTATGCCTTTAGCGTGCCTACAAGTGCTGCCGTTCCGGAAATAGGGAATGGTCCTGCGACTATGATTTTAGCATCAGCTATGCCTGCTGTGGCAAGCGCATTCTTGTACATTCCTACCGTACAGTAATTGATATTGTGTGTGGAAACACTAAGACCCGCACCCTTTTTATCCTCTGTAATGAGTACTGAGGAAAGTGACCTTGTGCCAATCTCGCTCTTGCTGATGTATGAATCGAGGTACTTGTGCTCCTCATCATTATTTACATAGACCACATCGTAATTGTCCAGATCAGTGAGCTCGATTCCCATAAATCCAAGCACTGTCGCTCTCTGATCCGGTGTGAGGTCTGCTCCAAGACTTAAGTATGGCTTATCATTTTTGCTGATGGTCACCTTGTCGTTTGCCTCACTGCCGGCTGTCGTTGTGCTGTCTGCAGTACTGTCTGTGTTACTCTTATCAGCTGCGTCACTGCTGTCACTGCCGGATACATCAACGCTTGAAACTGTATCAGTCTGCGTAGCTGTCTCTGTTGCAAATACTGCCGGATTCATTGTAAACAATGTCACCGCAGCAAGCACGCTACATACAATACTCTTTGCTTTTTTCTTTATTAATCTAATCATTTTTCCTCCAATCTACTGCTCTATATCATACGAAATTGTAAAGCTGCTTCCGTCGAAGCTGACATCTGCCATGCTTCCGCATACCACAGGCATGATCGGCGACATATGACCTATATCCAGATCCATGATGATTGGCACATTAAACTCTCTAAGCAGTGATGAAAGCGCCTGTCTGTGGTCTATGCCAAACATTTCCTCTCCGAAGTGCGCCGGACGTCCGATAAGAAAGCCCTTTACATTTGAAAACCATCCTGCATTTTTCATCTGCCACATAGCCCTTCTCATGCCCATCACATTAAGGTCACAGGCCTCAAGGAACCATATGATACCATCATCACTGTAGCGCTCATTAAATTCCCTTACATGGTCAAACGATGTACCAAGCAGATTGATAAGACAATCCATGCAGCCACCAAGCAGCCTGCCTCTCATGGTAAGCCTGCTTTCCTTTGCCACCGCAGGAATAGAGCTGATGCACGACTTTTCAGTCAGGTTGTAGCCCACAAACGGAGCATTCTCATCCTTTATCGATTCCTTCTCCCACATAGGGTAATTGGTAAATGAAAGCTTCCTGCCACAAAGCAGATTAAATGCATCGGTAAGTGACTCATGCCACACCTCCATGCCAAAGCTGCCCACACACGGCCCGTAAATACCTGCTGTATCTGCAATAGTAGCCTCCAAAAATGTGAAATTCGTGTTGTCGGAATAGCCCATGTACCATTTCGGCTTTGACTGCTTCACGCGCTCAAAATCAATATAAGGCACTACCTCGCACATCAGCTCGCCACCACCACAGGATATAAGCACATCACTGTCAACAGAAGCATAGCTCTCGTTCAGCTCTTCTGCACACTTCTTAGGTGTATTGCTGATACCTATGCCACTGTCGCACCTGCAGTTAGGTCCCTCTATCGTCTTATAACCCATGCTGTGAAACCTTTTAATGGCATTGTCAAAGGCACTCCTGTACGGCTCTGTTGTACAGCCCATCGAAGGCGCCACAAAGCCTATTGTTCCTCTATCCTTTAGAAATTCAGGGTATCTCATGTTTCTATCATCCTATCACTATTATTTACATATCTAAGCTTCTGTCTGAAGTAAAATATGTAGGATTTTATCATTTCTGTCAAGGTCATTTTACTGTCATAATTAAATGTCGTCGTGTACTGCACATGCTGTCTGTTGCACCAGTTGTATATATCATGCAGACTTATCGAATCAACATTCTTCATATTGTTCATAAACACCTTAACCTTTGAAAGCTCATCCTCACTGTCAATGTATAGATGAAAGATAGTATTCGGACATTCAATTATTATCTGCTGTTCTTCTATATTTTTCATCACGGTATCCTCTATTGAATGATGTATCCTGTGTGATTAAAAACATTATCGTCTGTCACACCGGGATGTGAGTAATAACAAAATATCGTAACCGTTCAGTACCTTCACAGTTAAAAAATATCACATAACCATAGTACTACACCGGCGTCACAAAATCCAGTCATTTTTGCCTGCCAATTCTTACTATTTTATTAAGAAAAACGGTAAATATTATACTCCCTCACAGTCAAATGCAGGAATGAAGCTGTCCTTTGCCACATCCCCCTCCTGTATAAATGCATTCGTGATTCCTATTTCGAGGGCATAGTCAACAAGCCTTTCATACTCTCTCCTTGTCACTGTGCGGTTTATCTCAGGATAATCCTTTAGTGCAATCGGCGTAAACTGGCTCATCATGCTTATATATACGTGATCATGATATGTATCATACAGGTACTTAAGTACAGCCTTTGCATCATTCACATGTCCCGGCAGTAGAAGCTGTCGCACAATAACTCCCTTTTGTATGAGTCCTGTCGCATCGTCAATCACGACATCCGGCTGCTGCCTGACCATCTCTGAAAGCGCCTGCTTTGCGATAGACGGATAATCTTTTGCCCTTGAATACCTTGCCGAAAGCGTACTGTCCATATATTTAAAATCCGGAAGATACACATCCACAATCCCTTCAAGCTGCTTTAATTCATCTGCATCTTCATATCCGCTCGTATTGTATACAATAGGAAGCTCCATGCCGCGGCGCCTTGCATCTCTTACCGCCCACACTATATCCGGGATATACTGCCCCGGTGTGACAAGATTGATGTTATTTGCACCTTTGCCCGCCAGTTCTATGAAGATATCACTCAGCCTCTCTTTACTTATCACCTTTCCCGCTTTTCCGTCTGAAATCTCCCTGTTCTGGCAGAACACGCAGTGTAAGCTGCAGCCCGAGAAAAAAACTGCTCCACTTCCTCTTTTTCCTGATATGCATGGCTCCTCCCAGTAATGAAGCGCTGCGCGCGCCACCCTTATTTTAGCTGAAACGCCACATACACCTGTTTGTCCGGTGCTCCTGTTAATGCCACATTTTCTTGGACACAACAAGCAATTCTCGTATTTATTCATAATTTTCATTTTAACCCTTGCTAAAAATAATGTTTGATACTACAATCTATATGATTATGCGGTGCATACACCATGCGCCTTTAGTAATCATTTTAGAATTATACCATAACTATTCTCGCAGAAGAGAAATAGTTAAAATACACAATAAGGAGATTACAATGAATCAGTCAAACTGTATCGTCGCCCAGTCAGGCGGCCCAACTGTTGCAATCAACGCAAGCCTTGCAGGAGTCATCGCAGGAGTAAAAAGCTCTGAGAAATACGATATCTGCTATGGCGCCGTAAACGGAATACTCGGCATATTAAATGAGAATTATCTCAATCTGTCAGATATTTTTGCAGATGATGCTAATCTTGAAAAGCTTAAGACCACACCTGCCATGTATCTTGGCTCATGCCGCCACAAGCTCCCTGATTACAAGGATGATGATTCACCATATGTATACATCTTCCACCAGTTCGATAAGCTTTCTATAAAAGCTTTCTTTTACATCGGTGGAAATGATTCGATGGATACCGTATTAAAGTTATCCGATTATGCAAAAAAAATCAACAGTGATGTGAAAATTATAGGGATTCCAAAAACCATCGACAATGATCTGTGCATGACAGACCACACTCCGGGCTTTGGCTCTGCCGCCAAATATATCGCATCAAGCATGCTTGAGATAGCCCATGACACCTTTATCTATGCTGTTAAGAGTGTGACAATCGTTGAAATCATGGGACGTGACGCAGGATGGCTCACTGCCGCTTCCGCTCTCGCACGTAATGAGTACAATACAGCGCCTCAGTTCATCTATCTGCCTGAGGTGGATTTCGACAAGGACAAATTTGTTGCCGATATAAAAGAAGCCCTTACGCACACTAACAATGTGATAGTTGCCGTATCCGAAGGAATACATGACGCAGACGGCTCATACATTACATCATCAAAGGCCGCATGTGACCAGTTCGGACACCAGCAGCTAAGCGGTGCCGGAAAAGCTCTTGAGTTCATCGTAAAGGAAAACATCGGTGTCAAAGTGCGCTCTGTAGAGGTAAATGTGCTCCAGCGCTGTGCCTCACACCTTGCATCATTAACCGATATCGAGGAATCTTTTGCTCAGGGTAAAAAGGGTGTCACTATTGCAGCAGAGGGTGTGACCGCATCAATGGTATGCTTGAAGCGCCTCTCAAATGATCCTTATCAGGTAGAATACACATATTCTGCTATCAAGGATATCGCAAACGAGGCCAAGTCTGTGCCAAGAGAGTGGATCAATGATGCGGGCAATGATGTGAAGCCTGAGCTTATCGAATACTTAAAACCACTTATTCAGGGAGAAACCGCTGTAGCCTACAAGAATGGTCTGCCTGACTATATGGATGTGTCACATCTTCACAAATGTAACTGATTTTAGCTGCTACCTACACCCCCGGTGTGGGCAGCAACAGCATATCTCCAAGGAGGTCGATTTACATGAAGAAAAAAGTGCTTATAACCTGCGCCGTTGTGCTTGGTGTGCTTTTGGCTGTTTATCTTGGCTTTGCCTTTTATTTTAGCAGCCACTATCTGTTCAACACAAAGATTAACTCTGTAAAATACGCAGGGAAAACTGCAAAAGAGGCATTAGAAAAAAATACAGCCCTAAGCCGCGACTATCTGCTCACAATCACTGATAGAAAAGGCAACAGCTTTTCACTTAAAGGACCTGATTTTTCCTATGAATATGTCTCAAACGGTGACGAGAAGCAAATCCTAAAAAGCCAGAATGCTTTTACATGGCCTGTCAGTCTCTTCAAAGCTCAAAACTATACTCTAAAGGGTTCGTCCAAATATGACGATGCCACTTTGGCTGAAAAGCTCAAGGCTCTTGATATTTTCAGTGATGACTACATTGAAAATCCGGAGGATGCACACATCGAGATAAAAGACGGCAAATACGATGTGATTGAAGAGAAAAATGGCTGCAAACCGATATATGACAGCATCCTTGCCGAAGTAAAGGACGCCCTGGACAACGAGCTCCCAAAGCTTACCTTAAGTGATGACTGTTATGAAGCTCCAAAAATCACAAAAAACAGTGATACTATCAAAAATGAAAAAGAAGCCCTCGACAAATACACTGCTTCAACCGTCACTTACAAAATTGAAGGTGCCGACGAGAAGCTTGACTCAGCCAAAATCCTTGATATGCTAAGCATCTCAGATGACGGCAGCGTGAGCATAGATGATGCCAAGGTCACTAAATATGTCCAGCAGCTTGCTTCCAAGTACAATACCTTCGGCCGCAAACGCTCATTCAAGACATCGTCCGGTGACACTATTGAAATAGGTGGTGGAGACTACGGATGGGTAGTCAGCAAGAAAAATGAGAAAGCCCAGCTCCTTTCAGATTTAGAGGGAGGCAAGCCAGTGGAAAGAGAGCCTGTTTACGAGCAGACAGCACTCTACCGGGGCGCTGACGACATAGGTAATACATACATAGAGATTGACTACACAAAGCAGCACATGTGGTATTACAAGGATGGTGCTCTCCAGATGGAGTCTGATTTCGTATCCGGTAATCTCGCCCGTCAGAATGGCTCTGTAGACGGTGTATACAAGATTGTTTACAAACAGAGAAATGCTACTCTTGTCGGCGAGGGATACTCTTCTCCTGTCAGCTATTTCATGCCGTTTGCCTACAATATAGGTATCCATGATGCCGGCTGGCGTGATACCTTCGGAGGAACAATTTACAAAACCTCCGGCTCACACGGATGTGTCAATGTGCCGCCTGCTTTTGCAGAGCAACTGTTCAACGCTGTGGATAAGGGCACTCCTGTTGTTGCCTACTACAGAGAGGCTGTCACTCTGACAAACAATGCTGCAAAGATGTCCAATGCATACTCGTATGTGGCTCCTGATGCTGCGCAATAGGTGTGGATTGCTTGGTATTTTTCAATAATACGGGAAGACGACCAGCCCCACATACCGCGGGAGCGCATACATCCTCCCCCCATTTCAGCCACAGCGTAAGGGGCGTAAGTCGCCGGAGTGACTGCCATACAGCATAGGCGCTCTTTCGTAAGCGCATAGCGTAGCTGCCTAGATACTGTAGAATTATGCACACGATACATAAAAATGAGCTCCCACGGATGGGAGCTCAAGGAGAACCGCGCCATGGACGGCGCGTTTCGACGGTTT
>OHPE01000256.1_pt1 | contig 14698 bp, 12 predicted proteins | sample 1577691 | NCBI WGS metagenome assembly OHPE01 (sample SAMEA3879501, study PRJEB24766) | human gut metagenome | biome: human-associated habitat; feature: feces | place: USA | collected 1985/1987
GTTAGGTGTCATCGCCCTGTCGGGAAGTCTGGGAACGCCCTGGCCGTGGCTTCGATTATCCGTGATCGGTGCCCTGCATTATGAGACCCAGGTGGCACAGGCAGCAGCGGAGCAGGTGGGAATGGATACATTGTCTGCTGCGGAAATGACACCGCAGGCATTTTCCACGATTGCACTGCTCATGAGTATCTGCATTATCTGGGGAATGACATTGTCCATTTTCCTGAATAAAAAATATACACAGAAGCTGACCTCGAATAAAAAATCCGGCAAGCCGGGCTTCGGAGATATGGCAATGACTGCCATGTTCATCGGACTGGTCAGCACCTACATCGGAAGATATCTCGGCGGTTTTGTATCGGAGAACGGATTGTTTACGTTTCACGGAGATTACATTCCGTTAGTGGTAATGGCGGTATCGGCACTGGTGATGGCAGGATTTGTATACCTCATTGAGAAAAAAGGAAAAGCCTGGGTGGACAGCTTTTCCATTGCCGGAAGCATGATCATCGGCATGACAGCAGCCGTACTGGTGGGATTGCTGTAAAGGCTGACGTGACAACCTTAAAATTTGATTCGCAATTCCTCCAACGGAAGGAATCGTCTGCGGAATGGAGATTATTATGTCAAATATTATTAAACGTACAAAGGGCGATTTGAAGTATCTTTTCAAAGACAGCGACAAGCTCTCGCCCAAAGCACTCAAGCGCAAACAACGCGGCAAACGTGTTGCGGCAGGACTGGTTCTTGTACTGATCCAGCTGATTCTTACGATTCTTTTTTTATTCAGAATCATTACATTTTCAATCCTTCCGGTTCAGTATCTGCTGATTGTCAATGCAATCCTGATTCTTTTGCTGCTGTATGATTTTTGCTCACAGTTTACAAAGGCACATATTCTCGGTAAAATTTTAGCCGTGATTATGTCGTGTGTCATGCTGTTTGGATTTATCTTTATGACACAGCTTGCACAGACCTTTAATCTGATGTCCGGTTCGACCAAGACCGACATTGTGGATATTATCGTACTGGCAGATGACAAGGCCGACTCCGTGCAGGATGCCCTGTCTTATTCTTTCGGATATAACAGCGGCATTAACAGTGAGGCTGCCACAAAAGCCATTTCAGAAATTGAATCTAAAAATAATACGACATTAAATACGAAAGATTACACCGACTGGTCAGAAATGGTCAATGCCTTATATGCTAATAAGAATATTCAGGCTGTTGTCATGAGTGATTCACTCCGTTCAACTTTAACGGAGGAATTTGAAACATTTGAAGATAAAACAAAGGTTATCGGAACGATTACGATTACTACCCAGGTCAAGCTTTCCGCTTCCGATAAAAAGGTCAATGAAGAACCGTTTGTCATTTATCTGTCCGGAAATGACGGATACGGTCCGGTTTCTTCCAACGGCAGAAGTGATGTCAACATTCTTGCCTGCATCAATCCTAAGACCCGCCAGGTACTGCTTGTTTCGACACCGCGTGATTACTATATTACGATTGAAAATGCTTCCGGAAAGTCCGGTCTTGATAAACTGACACACGCAGGAAATGCCGGTGTCGATTACTCTATTAAGGCATTGGAAAATCTCTACGGTGTTACCGTGGATTACTATGTAAAGATTAACTTTACCGGTTGTGTAAAGGTGGTTGATGCACTTGGCGGCATTACCATCAATTCAAGCGTGGACTTTACAAACGGTCAGGATGCAGCTCCTGAAAGCTATCATTTTACAGTCGGCGAAAACCAGTGTGACGGTGAAAAAACTCTTGCTTTCGTAAGAGAAAGACACGTTTTCGGCGATGGCGATTTCCAGCGTGGACGAAACCAGGCTGCTGCCATCACAGCAATTATCGACAAGGCGACTTCACCTTCGATTCTTGCCAATTACAGTGCAGTGTTAAGTTCTGTTTCTAATATGATTTTAACAAATATGCCGCCTGCAACGATGACGTCATTAATTAAAGGACAGATTGCCAACACAACTTCATGGAATGTCCAGTCTTACAGCGTAGAGGGAACGCCGGCATCCCGCGATTGTACCGTATATAACCTTTCAAAGAAGTCTGTTGACCTGCCGGATTACGATACCGTAAATACAGCAGTCGAACTGATTCAGAAAATCAACAACGGCGAAGTATTCGATGTTTCCGAATACGTTTCTTCTAATTAATCAGATCTCTGTAAAAAAACTGCCGGTGCAGGATATGTATATAAAATACATTGCCTGCCCGGCAGTTTTTTTGTCTGACCAGCTACCTCCGTGTGCTGTTCAGCCTTTCAGATCCATTGTCGGAAATACCATTGAAAAGTACGCTTCTCTTGCTTTGTTGTTGTAGCCGTTCATTCTGCCGTTTAACACGTCAGGATTCACATTGACAGGTCTCTCATCGGCGCATCTTACGCGTGCTTTCTGTCTGCTCTGTTCTAATGCAAGCATCTGTTCAAAACTTTCGCTGCTGCTGTTTTTCTGTTCAGCGGCAACTCTGGCTGTATTTCCAACTTTTGAAACACTTTCGACTTTGTTAATGAGTTCCACCCTGTTTACGATAAATGTTTCTGCTGTAATCTCCTCCTTGAAATTATGCTGTACTTTCTTTTGTTTTATAGTTCTTTCATACTATATCGGCACATCTTGTGTCCTATTTATAGTATCGGCACATTTTCTAAAAATACTTAGCAATAATTTCGGCAACACCGTCTTCATCATTAGACGGTGCTATGATATCCGCTTTTTCTTTTACCGGCGGATACGCATTTTCCATGGCAGCGCCAAGACCGGCATATTCAATCATGGAAATGTCGTTCATGCCGTCACCGCAGGCAATCAGTTCTTCCCTTTGCAGTCCCAGCTTTTCAAGCAGCGCTGCAAGGGAACGGTCTTTTGCCACATTTTTCGGTACAATCTCTAAAAAATAATCGGCAGAACAGAATGCATCAATGACATCTCCGTGCCGCTTCTGCAGTTCCTGCTGAATCGGTATCAGCTTTTCATGCTCCCCTGCAATTAAAAATTTGGCAACCGGATAATTTACATACTGTTCCAGATTTTCCACACGGCGGACGGACGCATCATTACATTTTGCCTCCCTCAGCACATATTCATCTGTATCACTTTCCGAAATTACCTCATCCTTGTCATATGAAAGAGCATACACACCGTGTTCTTTTGCCAGTGTACAGACATCGTGTATACATTCCGGCGGGAAATTCCGGCTGTAAATGACTTCTTTGGTCTTACAGTTGATAATATTGCCGCCATTGTATGCCAGAATATAACCGCCAACACGGGAAAGTTCCAGCGCTTCTGCCACCGGCTCTATGCCAAACAGCGGTCTTCCAGATGCCAGAATAATATGCACGCCGCGCTCCGCCGCCTCCATAACCGCTTTTTTATTTTTGGTTGAAAGTTTTTTCTCACTATTAATTAATGTACCGTCCAAATCAAGGGCAAGTGCTTTATATTTCATTTTCTCTCCGTTCCATAAACTGCTTATTTCCTGCAGTTGCATTATCCTTTCTATATTTTTATTGCAATAATTCCAATTTTTAGTGTCACTATGCATTTATTTACTTTATCATTCCCTGCTTCTTTTTTCAATCGGAAGTTCGTGTTTTAACCGGTCCGCAGTTTATAAAATGCTTCAATGACATCCATTTTCCCATACCCGTAAATATTGTTCGGATACACCGTATTGTTTTCGCGCTTTGCCCCCCGGATTAACACCGATTTAACCTCGTTTGTTCCCATATAGGGCAGATTGCCGTCCGTAACACCCCATGTCAGAAGAAGGGCAGCAGCACCTGCCGCGTGGGCTGCTGCAACGCTTGTTCCTGTCCGTGTCGTATATCCCCCGCCTGCCCGGACACCATAGACGTCTACTCCAGGCGCGACAAAGTCCGGTTTTACCAGACCTGTCGCTGTATAACCGCGTCCGGATGCTACATAAGATGCATCCGTAATATGATTATATGCCCCGACACTGATTACGCGCTCTGCCGCACCGGGTTCTGTAAGTGTTGTGGAAGGATTGGAATTCAAAAAATACGTATCCCCTGATAAAAACTGCTTTAATGGCAGCCATGCATTATACCGTCCCACAATATTAGTCAGGCTGTATACATGAATTTTCCAGATTCCCTGTGCCGGATTTATAAAACGCATAAAAATAACTTCATAACCTGATGCAGATTCCACTACTCTGTAATTCACTGCAACCTGTGAACGTTCCAGTAAAAAATTGTAGACCCCTCCTGTATCAATTCTTGCCGGAATCCGTGAAATCCGCTCGCCAGAAGGAGAGGTAATTGCCACCGATAAGATATCAAGACTTTCTGCCCATATTTCCATCACAAATCCGCGTTCATCTGCACCGACGGTAATTTCTATTTCGGAGGGTTCTGTATCTGATACCGCCAGACCGGATGTGTGTGTTCTGTTATTAGCTTCATTTCCTGTACAGGTTACAACTACTGTATTGACCTGCCTTGCCAATGTATTTAATAAATCTGCAAACGGCAGCGCACCGGTTCTTGAACCGGAAGCCGTTCCCAGTCCGACGCAGATAACCAGCGGTTTTTTTTCTCTGATAGCATACTGCTGTAAAAAGCGCACCCCCATCATCATATCCGTTTCCGAATAGGCTTCTACCCGCTCCGGCAGCAGATAAAAGTCCCGCAGATATTTTTTGGCAGGTTTTAGCTTTACCATCAGAATCTCCGCCTCCGGCGCTGCTCCTATGTAATCTGCGGTTTCCGATGCGGCTGCAACCCCTGCAAGAAATGTTCCATGTCCGTTTTCATCTCTTGACGGCACAATATCATAGGGATTTTGTCCTTCACGCTCTGCCGCGAGTGCCGCATTAATGTCCTCCCGTGTATACACCGTGCCGTACTGTACCATGCCTTGTACCTGTTCTCTGTCATACTGCTCTGTCCCTGCTGCTTCTCCTGTATCTTCTTCATAATTTACAGATTGTATCGTCTGGTCCCAGACTGCCGCAATCCTGGTTCTGCCGCCTGACGCTTTAAAATCTTCTCTTAAATAGTCGATTCCGGTATCTAAAAAGCCAATCAGCACACCCTGCCCACGCACATTTAACAGGGGCTGATTCAGTGTTGCCGTAATTCCCGATGCATCAAAGCTGGTCGTGTCCATCAGTCCGTACAGTTTCGGCACGCTATAATATCCCTGTTGTATATTAATATTCCGGCTGCCCGGATAATTTGTATACAAAATACACCACGTATCATTAATACAAGAAATACAGACACCGTCCTGTCTTTGGATTTGTTCAAAATAAAGGGAATTATATTCAATAATATAATCCCCCGTTTCTTCCGATACAATGAGCGAACTGCAATCCGGCACTTTTTTTGCTCCCGCTTTTTTGTATAGTATATTCAGTTGTGCCTTTCCTTATGTATCCGTTTTATATCTGCTTTATCCTATGGATTTACTTTATCAGCCTGCTTTATCCGTTCTGCTGTGTCAGTGCCGGTATTTCCATGCCGCGCATCTGAATTACCGGCGCACCCGTCTTTTTAATGTAATCGCCTGTGATAACGACTGTTCCGATATTGTTGTCCTTTGGAATTTCATACATAATATCCAGCATATAATCTTCCAGAATGGACCGCAATGCACGCGCTCCGGTCTTTTTCTCCATTGCTTTTTGGGCAATTGCTTCCAGTGCATCATCCGTAAATTCAAGCTTTACTTCATCAAGTTCCAGCAGCTTTTCATACTGCTTTAAAATCGCATTGCGTGGTTCTTTCATAATCTTAACCAGCATATCTTTTGTCAGGTTTTCCAGTGAAAAGATAATGGGCAGTCTGCCTAAAAATTCCGGTATCATACCAAAATTGCGCAGGTCTTCTAAAGTTACCTGTTGCAGCAGGTTCGGGTCTTCATCATATTTATCCTTTAAATCTGCTGCAAATCCGATAGACGACTGCTGGTTTAAACGCTCTTTGATAATCTCATCCAGCTCCGGAAACGCGCCGCCACAGATAAATAAAATATTTTTCGTGCTGACTGTGACCTGCGGTACCATCGCATTTTTACTGGTTGCACCGACCGGCACCTCCACATCGCTTCCTTCTAACAGCTTTAACATGCCCTGCTGTACGGATTCTCCGCTGACATCACGGCTTCGAGTTTCCTTCTTTTTAGCAATCTTATCAATTTCATCAATAAAGATAATGCCGTGTTCTGCACGTTCTACATCATTATCCGCCGCCGCTAAAAGCTTGGATACCACACTTTCAATGTCATCACCGATATAGCCCGCTTCCGTAAGGGACGTTGCATCTGCAATTGCAAGCGGCACCTGCAGCAGGCGTGCCAGGGTCTTTACAAGATAGGTCTTTCCGCTTCCGGTCGGTCCGATCATTAACATATTGGACTTTTCAATCTCTACATCTGCCTGATCTCCTGCAGCTACCCTTTTATAGTGATTGTAAACAGCAACCGACATGACTTTCTTTGCATAGTCCTGTCCGACCACATATTCATCGAGCATATGCTTAATTTCGTGCGGCGCGGGAATGTTGCGTAAATCCAGTTTTTCTTCCGGTTTCTTTACCTTTTTCTTTTTCTTTATTTTCTGATTTTCCGGTATATCCATATCCTGATAGTTCATATTGCCAAACATTCCCATATTCGGCATCCCGCTCATTTTCATCATATCATCATAATTCATACCACTGTTATTGATAGTATCAAATGTCTTTTGCAGGCAGTCCTGGCACACATAGACATTTCCCGGCATTGCAATCATTTTACCCGCCTTGCTTTCCGGTCTTCTGCATATATAACAAATCTTTTCGTATTCCTCTTCCTGATTGTTGATTGTATCGTTATTTTCACTCATTTTTTCACCATTCTGCCGCAAAATACGGCACCTTCTTTTACTGTAATTTTGTATACACGTTTAGTATACAGATTTGTCTTTGTTTTTACAATAAAATCTCTATAAAAAAATACCCGGTATGATGCAGATGGACAACATCTGTCCCTGCATTTTACCGGATATTTTACTTTATTGATTTACAAATTTATGTTTGTGCTTTATGTGCTTTGCCGGTTCCTTTTAAAGAATTATGCCGGAATGCTTATCAGCTTATTTTCAACGCTTCTGATTAAAACCCCCTGCGGATAACCATATGAAGAAGACATTGCACTTGTAATATCCACACCACTGATTCCCAGGTAAGCGGTTTCTGAACTTGAAACCTTGCTTCTTGTTTCACGGCTCATCAGGCTGTCAATGATATCCATGACATTCGATACCGGAATAGAATATGCCATACCTTCTACACCATCACTGGAAGTCTTTGCAAAGTTAATTGCGATAACCTTACCTTCTGCATTGAGTAATGCACCACCGCTGTTACCGGAATTAATCGCTGCATTTGTCATTAAAAGTCCTGAAAATGTTACATTATTAACAGTAATAGAACGGTTTGTGGCGCTGATAATACCATTTGTTACAGACTGGCCTTCACCCAATGCATTACCGATAGCAACAACCTCCTGTCCGATGGCTACATCATCACTGTCTGCCAGTTCTGCGATTGCAATACTGTTGATGGTTGAATCCTTAATATCTGAAAGATTGATTGCCACTACCGCAATATCCTTATCAGACTTTGAACCCTTTACGGTTGCACTGACAGATTCACCGTCCACAAAGACACATTTTAAATCATTTACATCACTAACTACGTGTGCATTCGTTACAACAAGCAGTTCTTTATCATTCTTACCTACAATAATACCGGTTCCGCTTGTCTGTGCTTCATAGGACTGGCTGCCGAACAGTCCATAGAAAGATGAAGAACTTCCTGAAGACACGGTTGTCGTACCGTTTAATGCCACCATTGCCGGAAGGGCTGCATTTGCAACGGACTGTGCATCCATACCCGTTGAAGCTGATGAAGTACTCTGTGCCGTTGTTGCGGTTACATTGGAAGTCACGGTTGCAATGTTGTTATAGTCGCTTGATGATTTTACCGGAAGAATCGTACTTCCCGTGTAATATACACCATACATTACTGCGCCGGCAATTACACCGAACACGGCTGCCGAACCTGCCAGTTTTGCAAGCCTTTCTCCAAAACCGTCTTTGTTTCTATCCTTCTTTTTCTTCTGCCTTCCATTCTGCTGATTCATACTGCCCTGTCCTGCGCCTGCCTGCTGATAGGAAGTATCCTGCTGGAATGTACTGCTCTGCTGATAATAGGAAGTGTTATTGTTTTCCTGTTCAAACGGAATATTTCCTGCGCTGTATCTGTATTCTGAACTTTCTGCCTGTGTTGTTTCCGTTGTATTTTCATCATCGTAATGAATTCGTTCTCCTGTCTTTGGGTCAAATCTCGGTCTTGGGTTATACTGGTTATTTTCGTCGTTATACATATCGATTTCTCCTCTCTGTCGTGTCTTTTGTTCTTAGATAAAAAAGAACACATCTCGTCTATGCTTTGTAGTATAGTAACGAAATGTGTTCTAATTGTGTTTTCTCTGTTAAGAATTTCTGAACTCGCTCTGCGATAAAAAGATAATTGTGACGCCTGCAGCACAATTATCTATGTGAAGAATCTTAAATTTAAGGATTCTTCACATTACTACTGTCCCGCTACTTCCATAACAGCCTTTGTAAGTTCTTCAAGTTTTGCATCTGCATCCGCTAAGTTGCTGCCCTTAACGCCCATGTAGAACTTAATCTTTGGTTCTGTTCCGGACGGTCTTGCACAGCACCATGCATTGTCAGAAAGTGCATAATATAATACGTTGGATGACGGAAGTCCGGTAGACTTCTTTTCGCCGGTCTTTAAATCAACACATTCATCCTTCTTGTAATCTCTTGCTTCGAGTACGTCCCATGAACCGAACTTCTTCGGTGTTTCGTTGCGGAGCTTATCCATCAGTTCTGCAATCTTTTCAGCCCCTTCTGCACCCTTCATGGTAATTGCCTTCTGACCTTCTTTGTAGTATCCGTATTTTTCAAAAATCTGAATCATCTGATCCCACAGAGTCATGTTCTTTGTCTTGTAGTATGCTGCTGCTTCACATAATGCCATAACGGCAACAACTGCATCCTTATCTCTTGCATGTGTACCGACAAGGCAGCCATAGCTTTCTTCAAAACCAAATTCATATTCGTATGTACCCTGCTGTTCAAAGAACTTAATCTGCTCACCGATATACTTAAAGCCTGTTAATACCTCAATCAGCTTTACATTGTATTCTGCTGCAATGGCATCTGCCATATTGGTAGATACGATAGTCTTTACAAATGCGCCGTTATCGTGTAACAGATTCTTTTCCTTACGCTGTGAAAGCAGATATTCTGCAATCAGCATACCGGACATATTTCCTGTAAATGCCTTGTATTCGCCTGTCTTGGTGTCTTTTGAATATACACCGAGTCTGTCGGCATCCGGATCTGTTGCCAGAATGATATCTGCATCTTTTTCCTTTGCCAGCTTTAATGCCAGTGTGAATGCCTTTGGGTCTTCCGGGTTTGGATATTCAAGTGTTGTGAAATCCGGGTCCGGTTTTTCCTGTTCTTTTACAATATAAACATGCTTAAAGCCCAGTTCTTTTAAAATTCTTCTGACCGGAACGTTACCTGTTCCGTGGAACGGTGTGTATACAATCTTGATATCATCCGCTACCTGTCTGATAATATCACCGTTGATGCTCATTTTCTTTAAAGCCTTGATATAAGCTTCATCCATATCATAGCCGATAACATTGTAAAGACCGCAGGCTTCTGCCTCGTCTTTTTCCATGGTCTTTACCGTATTGTAATCTGTAACAGCCTTTACTTCTGTAATAATCTGTGTATCCTTTGGTGCTGTAATCTGTGCGCCGTCTTCCCAATATACTTTGTAACCGTTGTATTCCGGTGGATTATGGCTGGCTGTAATGACAATACCTGCGATGCAGTGCAACTGTCTTACGGCAAATGATAATTCCGGTGTCGGTCTTAATGACGGGAAGATATATGCCTTGATTCCGTTCGCATTCAGGCATAATGCTGCCTCGTCTGCAAATTCAGGGGACATTCTTCTTGAATCATATGCAATCGCAACGCCTCTGTCTGCTGCATTTTCCTTCTTAATAAAGTTTGCAAGTCCCTGTGTTGCCTTTCTGACAGTATAAATATTCATGCGGTTTGTACCGTTGCCGATAACACCTCTTAAACCACCTGTACCAAACTCTAAATCTTTATAAAAGCGGTCTTCAATCTCTTTTTCATTACCCTCAATTGATTTTAATTCAGCTCTTGTTGCCTCATCAAAATATTCATTGGCACACCACGCCTTGTAAGACTCCATGTAACCCATAACTTTAATCCTCCATATTTCTTCTTTTTACTGATTGAATTTATAAAAATTATAATACAATCCCTTTTTGAAATCAATCTTTTAATGATTCTTTAAATGCAGCAGCAACATTTTCTAACGCTTCCTGCTCATCCGGACCGTCTGCAATCAGCTCTATTTCATCACCGCATTTAATTCCTGCTGCTAAAATTGAAATGACACTCTTTGCATTGGCCGTCTTTCCTTCTCCATAAGCAAATGTAATATGGGAATCGTATTTGACAGCAGCATCGCACATTGCCCCCGCTGGTCTTAAATGTATTCCCAATGCACTTCCTACGACTATTTTTTCACTAACCATCTTTTCTCTCCCATCCGCTGTTTTCAGCTTTTTATTCTACCGGTTCTGGCCGGTTGTTTCAGAGGTACCGGCTGTTGTTGTTTCCTGTGTCTGCTGTGTTGTTGTTTCCGGCTGTGTCTGTGCTGCCTGCGCCTGTATCTTTACGGCTGCCTTATAGGTATCGTCCAGACTGCAGCCGCCCGGCAGCTGAAACTGTATCGATAATGTATATGTTCCTTCTTTTAAGCCTGTCAGATTCACCGTAGCTTTGATATCCGATGCCTGTGCTGCTGCCAGTGCTTCATCTGAACCTGTCAGTATTATATGAATGGTATCCTGATCGGTAATTGCCGCTTCCAGACCTGATGATAAACCAGAAAATGTAATATCAGATGTCTTCACCGTAAATTCCCTGCTGTGTACATCGGAAATCTTTACCGTAATGGAAACAACCGAATCCGATACCACACTCACATCAGACGGCACAAAATCTTCCATCCACAGACGAAATGTCTTATCACTGCTTAACCCTGTCACCTTTAACTGGTCGGAAGGTATCGTAATCTGTGTAATCTGGTCTAAAACCTTTGTCTCTCCCGAAATCGTAATCTGGTCTGCGGAACTTTGTACCTTATGAACGCTATAACCGTCCGCCGGTTCACCCGAAACAGAATATTTTAACGGTACGGTTTTAGACTTTTTGACACTTGCCGTATATTCCACTTCACTCTTTGACAGTTCAAGCTGCGGATCATCAATTACATTGCCGTCCGCATCGTATAAAACAATCGGTACAACACTCTGGATATTATCCTGTGCATTGCTGATGTCGCAGATGGCTTTAACCTGCGCAATCTTTGCAATGGTGGTTGATGAACCGGTAATCTTGATGGTCGATGGCGATACGGACTGTTTCGTGACTACATAGCCTTCCGCTTCCGTACCGTTGACTTCCATGCCAACATCAAACTGCTGTGTTACCCTGTTTTCAATATCCAACTTAACCGCTGTTGTCTTTGGCGTTACTTCGACATTGGTCAGCGTTTTGCCGTCTTTGACAACCTTTACATCAATATCGGCATAATCGGCAAATGCCGTAATCCTGCTTAAATCTGCCGTAGCTACAATATCTGCCGCTTTAATATCCGTGATAACACTTTTAGGTCCGCTTACATAAACCGAAATTTTACTGCCATCTGTAATCTCATACGTATAGCCCTTATCCGTAAGACTTTCTGTATTAATCAGCTGCACCGGAACGGTACTGATTGTCACCCCCATGGTCGGGTCGTAAATATTGACAATAATCGTCCACAATACAATTGCGCATAAAGCTGACAGGATTTTCAGGCTGAAATTTCTAAATATCTTTTCTTTCATTTTTCAACCTTCCTCTCCAAATCTTAAACGACTTGACATCTACTGTTTTCTTGCGCAGATACTCCAGCTTATTTCTTAAAGAATCCCTGTCAATGTCGCGGATAATTGAACCGCCCACCGCCACGGATACTGCACCGGTTTCTTCTGATACAATAATTGTAAAGCTGTCGGTGCCTTCACTGATGCCGACACCCGCACGGTGTCTGGTTCCCAGTTCCTTACTTAAGTTTGAATTATCTGACAGCGGAAGATAACACGTTGCCGCTACTACTCTGTTGCCCCGCACAATTACCGCGCCGTCATGCAACGGTGTATTATGCTCAAATATATTAATGAGCAGCTGGCTTGTTACAACACCGTCTACCTCGATACCGGTGCGGACATATTCCTCCAGAACCATATCCTGCTCGATAACGATTAATGCACCGGTCCGCACCGCTCCCATTTCATAAGCGGCACGGACAATCTCATCGGCTGTTTTGCTGCTGAAGCGTTCACCCTTTTCCCTGCCTTCACCAAAGTTAAACAGTCCGACAACCAGTTTTTTACGCCCGAGCTGCTCTAACGCACGCCGCAGCTCCGGCTGGAAGATAATCACCAGCGCAATAATGCCGACACTGATGGTTTTTCCCGCAATCCAGAGAATTGTCTTTAAATTCAGTATATATGCAAACAGCGCAAATAATACTACAATGATAATTCCCTTGAGCAGCGCCCATGCTTTTGTATTTTTAATCCACACCAGAATGTTATACAGTACCACTGCAATAATGATAATCTCAATGACATCTGTCCACCCAATCCGTGGAATATATAATTTTGATAAATAATCGCTGAAAAAATTATTCCATGCTGTCACATACTCACCTCATTTCTGTTCCTTCCGGTCTTTACTCATTTTACCGCTTATAGCTTTTTTAAATATTTTCGTCATCCTGTTCTGATGAAGTCATATCACTGATGTCATGCGCCTTTTTCGTCTTTCTCGCATTAATCTGCTTGACCTTGACTTCGGCATTGACAATATTAATTTTCGGAACAGCTTTTACATAATAATAGTACTCATCATCTTCATACTGTACATATTCCGTTCTGGAATAATCCACACTGAAAAACAAAATCTGGCACAGATACCCTACAACCCCGCCAAGCACGGTTCCCACAATCATCAGAATCAGATTGATTTTGGCACCTGTCACTAAAATTCCTGCAAGCAGTACGATAAACTGTACCACAATCCCTGCCGCAATGGCATAGGTCATTATCAATCTTTAGCCGTCTGACTGCATATACTGCCGTAATCGTAACAACCATTGCAATTACAAACAGAATCATTTCTTTATTATTAAACAGACTTTCTACAATATACGAAATCTGCTGCATACTGTCATTGACTGACTTTGTCGTCAGTGCCGTTTCATATTCACTGGCTGTCTTAATAATGTAAAAAATAATCACACCAAATGCCGCCGGAATCATGGCGAATGCGTTAAAGCACAGCCCCGCCGCAATTGGAAGCAGGTACGGCATTTTTATCCAGCAAAGCAGTACCGTAATCACTAAAAGATACCCCTGCTTCGGTGTAAAACGGTAATACAGCAGATACATTAAAAGCACGATTCCCAGTACAATCAATGCAAATTCCGCAGAAATCGCATATAAATGAACCAGCATAAATACCGATAAGAAAAATATCATAAATCCATTTGGAAGAAAGGCACACAATACTGCCATTGCCACGGCTATCAGCGGATTTTTCAGCTTTGACATATATCCGATGCTTGCATTAAGCATCAGAAAAGAAACCAATGCCATCACAAACCGTACTGCCGGAACCAGATACGTATCGTATTTATTATAGAATTTCTTAAATCCTTCCTTTAATTCCAGTAAAAAAACCATGTGAGTCCTCCAATACTATTTTTTCTTTCTCTGGCTGTCGTAAAAACGTTCCAGCTTGTTCAGTCTTGAAAAATACTTTTTCAGACCTTTCCGCGAATGATTATACTGATAGGCATAAACCATTGCCGCAATGATGGTATATACAATTAACATCAGGATATAATATATTCCCAGTCTTTTTCCCACTGCCGCATAATCGAGCGAATTAATGTCGGCAACCAGTTTTTCAAGGTTGCATAACACATACAGTATCACCATGATTATATATGCAAATGTTGTTGCAATTAATGTACGGAGTACGCCAAACGCTACATAATCCCCCTTAAAATAGCGGGAATTTTTAATCATCTGCCTGCCTTCGTTTTTTTCATAAATTGCCATTTTCGTCATCATTTTAATCTTATTTTCATTCAGCAATTAATTCACCTCACTGCAAGTCATATTAGTGTAAGCATATCATATTTTTGTCTAATTGTATATTACTATTTGCGAGTGACCGCCATTCGGGGCTACAACAATTCGTACCCGTCTGCCTTCTGCCGTAAAAGTTCTGTCTGTGTTGGCAGAAAGATAATTGCTCCACACCTGTCCGTACTCGTCCGGAAGCAGTCTGGCAAGCACCGTCTGAATCCTGCTGTCGAATGTGCCGCTTCTCTGCTTGATATAGATAATGGTTACATTCGGCTGTGTGATGATTTCTCCATAATATGTATCATTTTCTTCGCATACAT
>OHPE01000281.1_pt1 | contig 12213 bp, 15 predicted proteins | sample 1577691 | NCBI WGS metagenome assembly OHPE01 (sample SAMEA3879501, study PRJEB24766) | human gut metagenome | biome: human-associated habitat; feature: feces | place: USA | collected 1985/1987
CCATCCGGATCCTTGTAATTCACAAAGATCTCCCAGATATCAGGATCCATGTACTCTTTCTGGGCACTCTCCGTTCTTCCATCCCAGGCACTTGCCGGACCAGTAGATTTCTCCTTCGACAGCAAAGTTCCATAACAGAGCTCATCCCCCATATGCTCAAACTGAATCCGAACAGAGGCCTTTGGTCCCATATCGGCATTGGCTGTCATCGGAAATGCTGAAATTGCCATTATCATACACAAAAGCATTATAAAAACAAGACTGTATTTTCTATTTTTCATACCAAAAGCCTCCCTTCAGATATTTTTATTCTGGTGAAGAATCTCATCGGCATTCTTGCTGCAAAATACTACATCCGATGGGAATCATCTTCCATCTTGTAAACAAACAGGCGGTTCATCCCCTCCTGCCATGGGTATTCAAATTCCAGACGATTCCCAATTCATCACATATTCTTTTTCTCCTGTGAATTCGTCCATCTCTTCACTCTGAATAGTAAATCCTTCTCGTTGATAAAAAGACATTGCCCTGACATTCTTCTGGTATACCTTTAACTGTAATCTGTCTTTTTTATCCTTGATGTAATCCAACAATATTTTACCTATGCCACGTGACTGCATTTCATCAGAAACAAAAATACCTTCTATATATTCATCATTTATTCCTATAAAGCCTTGAATCATTTTATCATCTTCATACACATAAACCTCCGCCTGTGGCAGCAATTCCTTCACAAATTCATAATTACTTATCCAGTATTGTTCGGAAATAAAAAAATGTGCCTTCAGATTGGTCTTCAACCATATATCAGCGACTCTGTTTATATCTGCCTTCTGTAACTTTCTAATCATAACGATTATTCTCCATCCAACCTGATTATAACACGATTAACTCATTACGATTTACCTATCTGTACTCAATAATTTCTTCGAAAGCTTTCCTTGGTCTTTTAGCCGGAGCTTCATTGGCAAAGCCAACCGCAACAATTCCTGTCAACTGGCTGTCTGTTCCGATAAAATCCATCAGCTCATTATAGGCAAAACAAGTATTTGCAATCCACAAAGTACCTAATCCATACCCTGTTGCTGTCAGAATCATATTTTCAATCGCTGCACCTATGGACAGCGAATCACATATTTCAACAATTCGCTTTTCATTTTCAATGCTTGCAAACGGAGTATGCTGATTGGTATTAAGCACTGCTATAAGGCATGGGACCTCCTGCATGATTCTGACTGTATTCTCAGCATCCGGTATGGCAAATGCCCATTCCGGCATAAGTTCATGAGTCATTTTTTCTGAATTTATACCATGACGCATGACATCAACCAGTTTATCTTTTTCTTTCCCCTGATATACAATAAATTTCCAAGGCTGCCTGTTTTTAGCAGATGGTGCAAGGGAAGCACTGTATATGATCTCTTCAATTAACTTTCTTTCGATCTCATCTGGCTTATATTTTCTTATACTTCTTCTATTCTCAATTTCTCGTATCATAGATTTCTCTCTCCCTTAGAGCCTTGCCCTCAAGGCTCATTTTATCCTATGATTTCCAACCTATCCATCCCAACATGACATTTCAGGGAAAGCACCTCAACACCTGCGTCCTTTGCCTCTTCCAGTGCAATGCCAAATTCGGGATGCATTGCCGTATTCGGCCTGACTTCACTGATTTCCTCCATTTGAATCACAAATGCAATCAAGCATTTATATCCTTGTCCTCACGCAGCTGCAAGTTCCCGTAAATGCTTAACTCCTCTTTCCGTCGGGGCATCCGGAAAATATCCAACTCCGTCTATCTCAAGGGTGCAGCCTTTGACTTCCATTAGATATTTTTGCTTTCCTTTTTCCATATAGAAATCCATCCGGCTGTTTCCAAAGGCATACTCCGGTTTAATACAATCATATCATAACGTGTCTTTCGATTTGGATTCTTTTCTATGCAATCTTCTAAAATCACTTCCGCCCCTGGCAGCAGTAATTCACGACAACGGCCCGTATTCTTTACATGAACCAATTCTACCTCTTCCGCTCCGTCAATCTTTACCCGCGCAATAAAACGATTGGGACGTTCTATGAAAATTGCTTCCACTACCTTATCATATTTCATGTGCTGTTTCCTATTCTCTTATCATTCGATAGAATGTTCCAGTACCAATTCCTGTTGTCAACTCATAAGCTTGTCCATCAATCCTAAATCCTGCTTTTTGATAGCACTTTACCGCTCTGATATTCCATGTACGAACTTCCAGATACAACGGCTTGTTAGGATATAACTTTTTTGAAATCTCATAAGTAATCAAGAGCATTCGTTGACCATAATGTTTATTACACAAATCAGGATTTACGCCTATTCCAATAAATACCTCTTCTCTTTCCTCCAATATATTGACAAATCCCACCAATATGCTTTCATCCCAAAAACCATAATAATTTTTTTCCCTTTGGGGATTCATGAATCCTATCTGTCGAACTTGCATTTCTTCATAAGAAGGAAGATTATACAAATCGTATTCTCCGCCATATTTCCATGCACATATTTGTCGTTTTGCATCTTCGGATAGATTTCTATATACTAATTCATTCATAACATTTGCCTCGTCGAACTTAAAGTTATCAGTCTGTTTCATCTTTTTTATAACTTTTATTGGATCTTCATTAGGATGTGTGGTATAGAAAAACGCTTTGGAATCTCAACTCACAGCAGCAATGTTGAATCAGTCCTGCTTCAGCTTTACCTGCTCACCTGTGTCTGCCTCAAATTCCTCTAGCTGCTTAAGCCAATATTCCTTATCTTTATTTGTTATCATTCTTATGACTTTACATGGATTTCCTGCCGCTATCACACTATCCGGAATATCCTTTGTGACAACCGACCCTGAGCCTATGACAACATTTGAACCTATGGTCACACCCGGATTGATGACCGTATTGCCACCGATCCATACATTATCGCCTATTGTAACCGGCTTGCCAAGCTCCACACCGGTATTTCTGATCATCACATCTATCGGATGACATGCACAGTATATATTGACCCTTGGTCCCAGAAATGCATGATCTCCAATGATGACATCACACTGATCCAGAACTATCAGCCCTGTATTTGCATAGAAATAATCTCCCACGTGTATATTGGTTCCATAGTCACAATAAAAAGGTGGCTCTATATAACACTCCTTTCCCATGTGTGCAAATAATTTTCCAAGATATTCTCCGGTTCTTGTCATAGTCTCAGACCTCGAAGCACTGTTGAACTTATCTACCAGATCCTTCGCCTTACCCTCCGGATCCCAATCCACACATCTGTATAATTTACCTGCTTTCATTCTTCCAAGCATTTTCTCTACTCTATCCATAGCATTTTCTCCTCGCATTTATAATATTTACTCATCATGTTTATAACTGACTAAAGGATACCATTGTTTATGTCTGTAATCAACTACTGGCAACAGAAAAATGGACTGTGAAAATAGGCCCATTTTTATCTATCTTTTATTAATACACATAAAGGTACATTCCAAACCAATGCAGCGCAGCCCCCAGCATCACAAAGATATGCCAGATAAAGTGCATCCCCTTGGTGTCCTTCACAAATGGAATCATGCCGAGCGTATAGACAATACCACCGCCCACGATCCATCCCAAAAGCGGCTTGTCATTTCTGAACCAGTCTGGAATGAACATGATGGCGCTCCATCCGATGACGAAGTACAGCGTATAGTGTATCGGTCGGAACCTGCCTGGTCCGAACACACATATGATGGTGATCCCCGCTATGATGAGCGCCCACTGCACACAGAACAACACTATTCCAAGCACATTTTCCCAGTACACAAGGTACATCGGAGCAAATGTTCCGCCTATCAGCAGATATATCGAGGAATAGTCAAATCTTCTCCAGATACGCTTGACTGCTAGCCCGGATTTGTATGAGTGATACAGGCAGCTCATAAGAAACATCAATATCAGTGATATTCCATAAAAACACGATGCCATCACTTTGATCCCTGTGTCTGACTTCAGGAGAAGAAGGACAAAGCCGGCTATGGCAAGTCCTGCTCCTATTCCATGGGTGACTGCATTTCCCACTTCCTCAAGCACGGTGAGTTTTGGTGGCTCATTCAGTTCCCTGTAGTGCTGCCTTTTTGCTCTTTTTGCCTCTTTCTTCTCTTCTTTTCTTTTCTCTTTGTCCAGCTCAGCTTTCTGCTGAGTGCTCATATCTGATTCCGAGTTCTTTATTTCTGCCATATTTAATCCTGAAACTCCTTTCTATCTATAATTTATTCTGCTATCTATAATCTACACTGTCTTACAACCGCAGTTTCCTGCACCGTACAGAGTGCAGCCCTGGGTTCATCATCGCAGATCGCTAAAGTGCCTCAAACACCTGCACGCTACATATCACACTACCAGTACTATAATATACACAAAATTTGATAAAAGAGCAACAAGTACTCCCATGCTCTGCTTCACGACTGCTGTTTCAGATGTCCAGTCAAGCTTTGGCATCTTGAGATCGTTGAAATGATATTCTTTTTTCTCTGGATGTTTCTGTGATATACTTATATGGGGTCGTATCAGACCGGAAAGGAAATATTATGTTACAAAAATTATATGTTTTTTTCAGGAAAGAAACCGTTTTGTCAATTGCAGTGATCCTGGCGCTTCTTTCTATGTTCTGGGTCAGACCGGATAAGGCTTATTTTACTTATATCGATTTCAGGACTCTCGGGCTCCTCTTCTGTTTGATGGCAATTGTAGCTGGTTTGAAGGCTGTTGGTGTTTTTGATATACTTGCCAAAAAATTGCTGATGGTAACATCGGGAACTGTGGGTGTGATCAGGCTGTTGGTACTCTTATGTTTCTTCCTGTCAATGGTGATCACCAATGATGTGGCATTGATTACTTTTGTTCCTTTTGCACTGATCATTGTGCATAAACTGCCAAAGGAACTGGGCAATTACTGGCTTCTTAAAATAGTAGCCATGCAGACAATCGCTGCTAATCTCGGAAGCATGCTCACACCAATCGGAAATCCGCAGAACCTTTATCTATATGCCAGAGCAGGGATGTCCGCGGCAGGATTAATAACCCTGATGCTTCCCTATTCCGCCACAGCACTTATCCTTCTTCTGATATGGATACAGGTAGCCACTGCCAAAGCACCTCACGTATGCGGTTCCGAAAAAGATAAAACTCTTTTGGGATTCTCTGACAGAAAAGAACTGAACATGGAATACCTGGTCGCTTACCTGATCTTATTTACAATCTGCCTGCTCACTGTTGCACGTATCATTCCATACCAGATTCCTCTTGTATTGGTTCTTATATATATGCTGCTAAGAAACAGGGAAAATATAAGCAGGGTGGATTACTCCCTGCTTGCCACCTTTATCGCATTATTTATTTTTATCGGCAATCTTGGAAGGATTCCGCAATTCAGCAGTTTTCTGGAAAGAATCATGGCAGGAAGGGAAACACTTACTGCTGTTCTTGCCAGTCAGATTATGAGCAATGTTCCCGCTGCGCTTCTTTTATCCGGCTTTACAGATAATTACCGGGCTTTAATTGTCGGAACCAATATTGGAGGTCTCGGCACTCTGATTGCATCCATGGCAAGCCTTATAAGTTTCAAATATATTGCAAAAGAAAACAGGAATCTGAGAGGGAAGTATTTGGGAATATTCACAGCCTCCAATATTATATTCATGATATTCATGTTAATATTGTATTTTTTTCTTAGATAAAGGTTTTCCCGGAATACTTGCAGATTTTCTGTGCCTGGCAGGAAAAAGAACCATTAAACTAAAGGCTTTAAAACAGCTGATTCGTCAGCAAGTCTATTAATTATAAAGTTGTAAACTGGTGTATTATACCATAATGATACTATTATGAAAAAGGAAAAAGAGTTCTTTATCATTTGTCTTTGCACATCTATTAATAATCGTTTTGTTGGTTACACCAAGCATTTTGCTTACTTCAATTGGTGTAAACTCATATAATCGCTTTTTTAACAGAAAGGCTAAGAATTCCTTTTCTTTTGCATTTAAATAGGACAGGCTTCCATCTAACTCATCGTTCTCGGATTCTTTTGATAATTCGTATACTTTTTTAGAATACAATACCATCATTCTTAAAAAATAATTGATCCAAATTTCCGGATGAGGAGGATTTTCTCGTCCGGAATAATACAATGCCGGTAATCCCATTTGCAGTGATGCATAATACTCATCCGGGTCATAGGCAAAATATTCTTCCAAAGAACCTATTCCATTAAAACCATATCCATAATAATCAAGGATATATCCTGACATTAATCTGGCGGTTCTGCCATTTCCATCTTCAAAAGGATGAATGGTAACCAATTGATAATGAACTATAGCAGCGATAATCAGCGGATGGTCATCTGTAGTATTTACATATTCAACAAGCTCTTCCAGTAAATCCGCACTTCCTGTTCCGGCTTTAAAAAATGTTTGTGCGGATCACTATCAATAGCTTCATTTGCCTGTTTTTCCACTAAAATTACACTATTTTTTCACTATTTTTCATTACTTCATCGTCTTCGCCACGCTACTGTGCCTGAATCAGCTGTCCGTTAATCCCATTTTGAGAAAATATAATAATGATACTATTATGAAATGAACCCCCAGTAGTGCCAGCTGCTGGGGGTTCTTCTCTTTTTGTTCGGTTGAGCATCCGATTAGGCTAATAAAGGGCATGAATAATTTTTGTTTATTTTCCTTTATGAATGGGCAGCCAGTGCTGCCAGCTTCTGCATAATTGCACTTACATCCTGCATTACATTCAAATTCTCTTCCTCTGCCTGCATCGTCTCGCCTGCGTGCGCCGATACCTGCTGGGAAATCGCTGAGATTGTCTGAATGGAATCTATAATTTCCTTATTTGCATTCTGCAACTCGGAAATGCTTCTTGAAAGAGTATCTGCATTTTTCTGAATTGCCCGCGTATTGTCCTCAATACTTTCAAAGCTTTCTTCTGCATTTGATGCACCAGTCTTCTCTTCGTTAATTCCATTTATCATATTGGAGACAACACCGACCACCTCCATGATTGCATTGGACACGTTGCTGATCAACTCTGTAATATGTACGGTTGCTTCTTTGGTTCTCGTTGCCATACCGGAAATTTCTGTTGCAACGACAGAAAATCCTCTTCCTGCCTCTCCGGCACGGGCTGCTTCAATGCTCGCATTCAATGCAAGAAGACTTGTTTGGTTCGTAATTCCTCCAATCAGTTCTACAATGGAATTCATTTCATCCATATACTGGTTCAGATTTTCCAGTTTTTCTGTAACCTCGGTTCCATTATCAACAGAAGCTTCAACTTCCGATGCCAGGTGCTCGATATCCTGTTTGCCTTCCGCTAACGCTTTCAGAGTAAGTGTCATGCTGTTTCCGATTTCTTCCACAGCGGTTGCAACTTCATCCACCTTATCCTGAATTGCATGTGTCTGTTCCAACTGATTCTGCACATGTTCTGCGGTATCAGTAGCACCTGCAGATACTTCCTGCATTGCCTCAGTCGTTGTCTTAGATGCCGCTGTCAGCTTTTCGAAACGTACATTGATATCTGCAATATTGCCGGAAAGCTGCTGATCAAGTTCCTCATTTCTTTCCAGAAGATTTTCAGCCTCTGCTTTTGCCTGCGCCACTTCTGTAAATCTCTTTCTTGTGTTTTCGCGAATCACTTTTGTAGTCAAAACAGAATTCGCTCCAACCATGATCATAACAACAATCTGTACAACTGCTGCTTCAATTCCATGATACCCAAAACCACCTTTTGTCGCACCGATCACAACAACAATGATACTCTCTAATATGGTACCTGTATTAATCAGAAGAAGATAACGTGTGTCACTGTAAATGGTGACAACAAAAATCATCGGAATTACAAATACATAAATCAGATTTGTCGGTGATGTAAAAAGACATATTGTGTAAAACAATGAAAATCCATAGGAAACCAGATGTTTGATCATCGCATGTTCCGTATTAGATTTCCAACAAATCACCTCGCCAATCAAAGGTATGACACCAACGACCGTAGCGATTGTCATATATACCGGAGACAGTTGTCCTCTTACGCTTTCCCATATCATAAAAAACACCATAACCGTTACCGTACTGATATGTGACAGCATCGCAATGCGATTCGACCGCGTCAATTCCGAAATTTCTCTTGTTTCCACCATCATAATACCTCCTCTAGAAAAGTTTTCCTACTTATCCTTATATTATTTCTTACGCATCCTGATATTCTATCTTTAATGGTGTATGTGTCTCAAATACCTTTGCAAAATCAATTTCCGGATTAAACATTGTATAAAATGAAGAATGTGCATCACATGTAATATTCTGCTGCGGTACAGAATTTAATGTACCATCCTTATTATATTTATAAAATGTAGCCTCCGTCACTCCATGTATCTCAACCTTGTATAATGGTGTTCTAAAAAGTAACTGTCTTACATCCTTATAATAAAATTTATAATACTCTTTTCTAACATTATTTTTGCTGTAATAAGTAATTACCCTGCAATGCACCATATAATCATCATAAAACCATAATTCACTTGGATATGGTTTCATCACAACACCTCCAACTGAAATCCGGTAAATAACTCCAGCCACAACACAGATCCAGACTGAAAATGGTATTTCTTTCGTTACACTTTTGCCAAAAACAAAATATAAAAATATATAAATCAAAGCATAAGCGATAAGTAAAATTGTTACTATATTTTTTAATATTGATTCATGCTTTGACACATAAGTGCCTTCTTTAAACTGCAACACGTAATTCGGCTGTTCCATAGGTTCTGCCATATTGTATAAGCCTCCCTCTTCATTCACTTTTGTCCTTCATAACATAATAATCTCCATTATTTTTCAATATCATTCCACGCTGACGAAGCCTTATCGCAAACTGTATCAAACAGTCCGGGGCTTAGCTTAATCGTTAAATAAAAGCAATTATTTTATATAATTTTAGATTACTTTAGTAAATGGCGCAATAGGTCAAAATTACCATTAATCAGATAATTTCTGTAATAAATATGTATTTTGTTTACAACAAGAAAAAGAGCCGCCCAGGCCATAGGCCTGTGCGGCTTCTCATAAGATGATTTAAATTAAGTTTATCCTTCAATAGCAATATGCTTTGTGGTCTCAACTTTCTTTTGCTCCTTCTTCGGAACTGAAAGTTTAAGAATACCGTCCTGATACTTTGCCTTGATATCTTCCTGTTTCAGCTCATCGCCTACATAGAAAGACCTGCTCATAGCACCGGAATAGCGCTCCTTGCGGATGTACTTGCCATCCTTTTCATCCTTCTCTTCCTTGTCAAGTCCTTTGGCTGCGCTGATAGTTAAGTAACCATTCTCCAGCTTAGCCTCAATCTCATCCTTCTTAAATCCCGGAAGATCTATATCTACTTCGTAGCTATTGTCTGTTTCCTTGACATCAGTCTTCATAACGTTCTTTGCGTGTTTACCATAAAGCACCTTGTCAACATCAGGAAATGAAAAATCCATCCAATCATCGTTAAATAAGTTTTCTCCAAAAATACTAGGCATCAACATAAGTCATCTCTCCTTCTTAATCTATAAAATCTGTGTCAACCTGTTTCTTTGGAACCGGGATGTTTCAAGAACTCAAAGCCTTTGCTTTTTGTTCCTTTCCTTTGTTCTTGACTATGTTATATACCTAAAATTAGCACTCGTCAATAGAGAGTGCTAATAATTTATAAATTGTTTATAATTTACTTTTGGCACACCGGAATTATTATTTACCATTTTAACATCTCCTGGCTTTCAAAAATCATTTTGTCCTTGCTTCTGTCTTACCATCATTCTTAGCTTTTATTGCTTTCCAGACTTTACTTCAATCGGAAACATCTTATATTTTAATCTGCTATTATTTGAAAAGCATTTTATATTATATACTGTGTTATTAATTTTCTGGAATTTGCGACGATTATATAGTACTGATTCTAAACGGATTTTGAATTTATTTGGATAGTGATTAAATGAAAATAATTAATAATCTTAGAAAAGCATGTATTACCAGTAAGACCTGGTCGAAAAGACCCTCGCAAAGTCAAACCCCAGGCATCTGTAAGCTTTCTATATAGAGTGGCTTAATCATAGATAATTATAAGTTTTTTTTGACAGATAAACAATCTGTCTTTTTGTTGTGCTGCAAAATAGACAAAAGAAAAAACACATCATATTTATCAAACAATTGCAAATATGATGTGTTTTATAATTATGTCAAAATTCTTAACTTAATGACATTGCTCTTTCGAGCTCTTTTTGCTTTGTACAACATTAAATTGTAGATGATTACTGTAAGAGTGAAAGTACACCCTGGTTAGACTGATTAGCCTGTGCAAGCATAGACTGTCCAGCCTGTGCAAGAATGTTATTCTTGCTGTAGTTAACCATCTCTTTAGCCATGTCTGTATCACGGATACGAGACTCAGCTGATGTGGTGTTCTCGCTTACATTATCAAGGTTGTTGATAGTATGCTCAAGTCTGTTCTGAACTGCACCGAGTGATGAACGCTGTGAAGATACTTTTGAGATTGCTTCTGAAATACGATCAATTGCAGCTGTTGCATCATCCTCTGTATCCACTTTGATATTTTTAATACCTATACCCTTTGAATCCATTGATGCAATTTCCACCTTAATTTTGTTATCAGATGATGAATCTGCACCAACATGAAGATTGAAAGATAAGTTTCCATTAACGTCAAACTGCTGAATAAATCCCTTAGTGGCATCTTTCGCATTTGCAGCAGTTATAGTTATATTATTTTTAGCTGCAGCTGCAGCTGCACCACCATCAGTTGTATAATAATTGGTTGCTGTAGTACCATCTGCATTTTTGCTGTTCATTATATTGTCTGCTGAAACCTGCTTACCATTTGCATCATATAATTTAGTTACATAAGCATAATCTTTTCCATTAACAGCTATTTTAGATGCGTCCTGTTTATCACCAGCATTTGCAGATGCTTCCGTATATATTTTGGTACCAGCAGCTAATGCGGCCTTAAGCTTATCTACTGAATCAATATCTTTGGTATTTGAACCTTCGCTTGCTAGATTAGCGGGTAAGGTATAACCAGATTTCATAAAGTTAGCTTTGGCTGCAGTCTTACTGTCTCCTTTAAGAAGGTATGTCTCGTTGAACTTTGTTGTCTCTGATACACGGTCAATCTCTGTTGAGAGCTGATTAACCTCATCCTGAATTGCCTTTCTGTCTGTTGCAGAGTTTGTACCATTTGCTGACTGAACAGCAAGCTCGTTCATACGCTGAAGCATTGAGTGAACCTCTGTGAGAGCACCCTCGGCTGTCTGTACTGCTGAAACACCATCCTGAGCATTTGTTGAAGCTCTGTCAAGTCCCTTGATCTGCTTTCTCATCTTCTCAGAAATTGTAAGTCCTGCTGCATCATCTGCTGCACGGTTGATTCTGTAGCCAGAAGAGAGCTTCTCTGTAGATTTAGCCTGCTGACCTGTTGTTACGTTGAGCATTCTGTTGGCATTTGCTGCCTGCATATTGTGTTGTACTACCATAATATAATCCTCCTTGTCCCATATTCATGGGTTATTATGTTTGACCTCTGGAAATCCTTTTCCCGAGGATTTTGCAGCTGCTTTGTGTTTATTTTTATTTAAGCAGTTGCGGTTTTCTATAACAAGCGGCTTCCCGGGTGTGGCAGATGCCACGGCCGCCTATTAACATGATTAGTTGCTTTGCGTCTTTTTCTGACGTTCTTTCTCATTCCAGATGATTTGCTTGATTTGTTTCTTTGCTTCACTGGAAAATTCAGGTTCGGGATAATATGTATCTTTTCGCTTCGCTGGGTCCGGTTCGTTGTTGGATCTTGCGATATTCAGTTCTTTTGGGGCATCTATCAGTAATCGACAGTGCTTTCCGGTTCCCCCTGCGAACACGATTCGGATATCGTCTCCGATGTTTACATATTGCCCTTCCTTTAATGATAATTTGAGCATTTTCTACCTCCATGCACTAGGGAATAGCTTTGTCCATGCTTTTCCGAAAAATGTAACATTTTGTAGTAAAATGTTGCATTTTTCGTGGATTGATAATGGGTCAAAAAAGTCAAGTCCAAATTTGTGTGTAAATTCATCTTTCAGTTATGTGGTTTTATCTA
>OHPE01000313.1_pt1 | contig 10594 bp, 3 predicted proteins | sample 1577691 | NCBI WGS metagenome assembly OHPE01 (sample SAMEA3879501, study PRJEB24766) | human gut metagenome | biome: human-associated habitat; feature: feces | place: USA | collected 1985/1987
TAGACACACCCCCGTACGAGATTATATTACGGCTAGATTAAAACTTGCCTTTGAAAATTTAAATATATTAGATGGATATTATTCATTTTATGTACAAGCACTTTTAGGATTTGCACACACTCCATATGAAACCACTTTTTCCAATTCAGTTAATATTCGTTACAAAGAAGCAATGGAAAATGATATGCTTTTTTTATATGTATTACCATATTATCATTCTTTGATGTATGCATATGGATTTATTCATAATTTTATGAAACTTGAACATACCATGTTAACCGTATCTAGCAAAGAATTTTTAAACGATTACTGTAATGCAACTGGTTCTGACAAAAAAGCAGTAGAAGAATATTTAGATGCAAAGTACAGAGAATATTCTGATGTGCTAAATAATAACTGTGATTCTGATTTAGTAACAATAGAAGAATTAGAATCTTTATTCGCAAATAAATTAACATCTGATATAATGAATTTATATTTAAATGTTAATGATAAAAATTTTGAATTGCATTTAAGAGCATACATTTCGATCTTTAACGCTCAACATATGCCGAAAGCTTATAAACTAACTCACGAATTTTATCAAACAGTTGTACTAAAAAAATATAAAAACGAACATAACTTCCAATAAATATAACCCCCCTCAACTTCCGGCTCCATATCATTGAACAAGATATCATATCCGTTAAAGAATAATTTGTTTAACTGTGCAGGCACGCCTAATGCTGTTCCAACAAATGTAGCAGTAGGCTCAACCAATTCGTCATAATCTGCTTTGTCCTGGTAAACCTTTTGCACCTTACCGGCGGCACGTTCCATTTGCTCTATCGTGCCTTGTACCGCAGTCATTCTATACCCGTAAGTCTGCATGCCTAAAGCCCTGCTCCAGATAGCATTACCAACCTGCCCAGCGGCTAAACTCATAGGGTAAGTAAGCAGTTCTTTTGATATCTTTTTATATTCATCCTTATCTTCTTCAAATGGATCTTCGGCCGACAACATCAAGTTTATAAAAGCAAACATTACAAACTTAGCTCCCACAAACGAAGTAAGACGCATTATGTCTTTTTCTTTTAAGAAGATATTATACTCTCTGGCCCACTGATTATATTGTGTATTGAAGAAGCCTTGGAAGGTAGTAAACAGTTTAAGCATAGGTCCGCCACGCAAAAGCGGTGCAACCTCCGTGACTCTGCTGCTGCCAAGTGTACGTCTAATAACCGTATTGGCAAAGTCCACCGCTTCTGCTTCGCCTGCACCAGCCCTTATTTTTTTGCCATACGCCTGCATCCATACCGGAATAGCAGAAAGATTATCAGTAGCGACCAGCAATCTTGTGCCAAATTCAACAGCTTTCTTTTCTATAGGATTCAGGCTTTCCATTTCTTTCATATCCCGCAGGGAAATATCAGGAAGCACAGACCTTTCTTTCATCCAAGGAGATTTGCTGTAAACAAATTCCTTCGCCGATTTATATCCCTCTGCAAGTTGCATATTCATACTGTAATTGCTCACAGCGACAACGACATCACTATATCCAAAACCATCTACCGCATTACCATAAAGCAAGGGATTACCCAAGTTCTGAACGGCAGTTTTAAGGTTAAGCATAATGGCAGCATTTACAGTACGAGCCCTAAGCCAGTTAGCAACACTGCCCATCCAGCTTTCACCAACAGAGCCGCTGTTAGTACCTTGAGGATTTGCCGCACGTTCAAGATATTCTTTAAAGGCGGAGAAATCGGCCAGGCCTAATTTTTCTTTAATCAGAGTATACATTTCCTGATCGTTCATAATTTTGCGGAAATCGCCCATGACCTCACGGAAACACAGATCATGTATCGCATCCATAGCAACATTAAACTCTGCTCCACGTTTTAGATTAACAGGATATTTAGCCTTAACACGTTCTTTTAAATGGCCTCGTCTGGTGCTCATTGTTCTAATATTGCGGCCTTGTCTGGGGTCAGTATCAGAAATAACTTCTTGCCCAGCGTGTTTAGAACCAGTATCACCGTCACGCATCAGCGGGAAATAACCGCCACGCATAACAACAGTCTTGCCGTCTGATAACGTCAGCTCTACAGGCGACGCTTCTACTTTCTTAGGACTAAAACCTGTCCAACGAGTTTCAAGAGCTTCCATTTCAGACCAGTACATCTCTGCAATATCTATCTTAGCCTGTGCATATTTTATATCCGCTTCAGTAAGATTACGCCCTAAGAAGTCAAGTAAATTGATTTTAGTCTGTACGATATCGCCATCTACCCACAAGGCAGAACTTTCAAAGCCTACCGGTCTAGTGCTGCACAATACTCTGGCACTGCTCTCGTTTCCTAAATTCATAAGCATTTTTACTAAAACGTGCTTATCTACAGAAGTACCTAGCTCGTCATATTTTTCCTGATAATCGGCCGCCTTTTCTGCAGCTTTATCCGGCAGCCATTCCCTGTAAGCCTGCGCTGTTTTTTCCTCATATTCTAAAACTTTTCTTGTTTCATTATCGGCTGCTTCTCGAATAGCTGCGCCAAAATGTTTGCTAAAAAATCCATACTGCCAGTCGTCCATCATTTCAAAAAGATTGTCCGTACTGCGCAAAGATGCTTTTAGCTTCTCCATTACTGTAGGCTGCTGTGCAACGCCAACCTGCGGTTTCCAGATAGTTTTCAGCTTATTAAGTGTGTCCTGTGCTTCAGCTTTAAATTCAGCATATGTAGCACCTTTCTGTAAAGCATTGATACTCATTTCCTGTTTAGCGATCGCTTTGATATTTTTAAGCGCATTTACTATATCTTCAAGCTGGCTTGCCGTCATACGTTCACGAGGATTTGTAATGCTAACATTCTCATCCATTATCCAATCAGCAACTGCAACATTGTCATAAAGATCATCCATATCATTCAGATAGTCTGATAAAGTTTCTGTCTTTTCAAAATCAGAATAATCTTTACGCTTATAACCGAACCTTTCCATAATTGCTGCTGCTTGAATAAAGTTTCTTTCATTACCCCACGTTTCCCTTTTAGCTTTAGCCTGCTTCCTGAAATAATTCTGCCACTTAGCATACTGATTACGCAGTCTTACGCTTTCAACTACACAAGCATGATTAAACGCCTGGACGTTTTTATATCGGACCGCAGCAGAATAATCATCATTTTCCAATGCCACAGCAGCTTTAGCCGCAGCGTTTCTTTCGGCAGTAATATACTTTTGGGTATTCAAAGCCTCCTTTAATTTTACTCTATTCTGCAGGTCCATTTGCGCCTGGATTTTAGCTGTTTGCCTGCGTGCAACAGCAAGTTTTCTAAGAGTTTCAGCATCACGCTGACCCTTTAACAAGCCTTGTGCTTTATCCACAATAAGCTGTGCTTCTGTATTTATCAAAAGACCGCTCTCGTCATTATACATAGCATCACGTGCAGCTTCTTCAGCAAGCCCTCTCTCTTTGTAAATATCAGGGAAGGCGTCTTGCACCATTTCATCAATATGTCTGTTAACCGCACCATTAAAAGATGGTTCTGACATAATCGTTTTAGCCAGCTCGTCACCGGAAGTAAAACCATTAGCTTCAGCTATCATATCAAAAGTTGCCATTTTACTTTCATCAAAATTACCTTCTAAATATCTGTTAGCTACGCCCTTCGCTGTTTTTAAATCAGATGCAATATCAAGTATCTGCTCCGAAGCCATATATAACGGCTGTTTTGCAATCGCTTCTTTGACCTGCGGCTCTACATCTTCACGATATTTTTGAATCCGGTCTTTACGCTCCTGATTGAAATTAACAAGGCTTTCTTTTGTTAATAACTGTACTGCCTTATCGTGAGCTTTAGCAGCAAAATTACGCAGCATTTGCTTGCGTGGTTCTGAAAGTGTATCTAACACAACATCTGGCAAAGCAGAAAAATAACCGTCAATACGCTCCATTTCTGATATATGCTCTTCACTTGCCAACATCCTGTCAAAAACCTGCCTTACTTCATCGTTGATTGGAACAGCATTTTTACTGCGCTTATCCGAAAAAACGGCGTTATAAATAGCAAGCAGCCATTTTTTGAACCTGTTAAATACCGGCTGCAGCTCTTTTGAGGGCGCCTTGCCTTCAAGCATATAAGTTTCTGCGGCCTCTGCCCAGCGTTCATGTGCTGCTGTTTTTTCTTCCTGCGACAAGCTATCCCAGTCTTTAGTTACACCTGCATAATCAAGCATAGTCTGACGGTCTTTTTTCATCTGCTCTGTAGCATTAGGGAGAGCCCCTTCACGCATGAGATTCTCAATAAAGTAATGTCCGACAGCTTCATGAATAACAGTGCTCATATCAGCACCTTCAAACAGGCTGATAATTGCTTTGCCTTCTTCGTCCCAGGTGATAGCGCCTTTTTTATCGTTATTAACTTTTTGATTATAACTGTTGATTATTTTTATTGCCTGATCGTCAAAAATTACATATGATTCTCCATCTACCATTCCAACATATTTAATGCCTTTTATCCCTAATTTATTTAAATGTTCAGATGCTGCTCTGGCTGGATTTTCCGCCCCCCTCCTTTTCATCTCAAACATTAATTCTTTATAAAAGCTTCTGCCGCTATTCGCACTCCCACCAATTCTTTCTAATTCAGCTTTAATAATCTCGCGTACTTTAGGCGGTTGCTTTTCAATAGATTTATTTTCATCAAGTAATACATCATTTTCAGGGATTTCAACCTCAACTAGAGAGCCTTCGCCAGTATATGTATCACGGCGTCCTTTCAATCTATCCCTATACCGTTTAGCAGTATTTTTGCTGAAAGCAAAATACAAACCCCATCCATGGGCCTGTATACCTGTTCCTGTGCCAACAGATCCCAAATCAAATTTTTCAAATTTATGTGGGCTTCCGTGAAAAGCGGTCTGGTAGTATCCCTGCATTTCTTCTCGTCTCTTGCGGAGTGCATTTTCATCTGGTATACTATTATTAAGAAAACCGTCAAGGTCGGTGCCTTTGATAGCGGAATCGCTGCTATCAGACTGTAACCACTTGGCGGTTTTTTCTTTATTTACATATACAACTCTGCCTTTTTTGATATTATGCTCAATAAACCAATTATAATTTGTGCCATTAGCACCGCCTTTACCATAAGCGCTGTTAATGGCATTTACTTTATAACGGTCACGGCTTACATCAAGATCAAGTGGAACAATGATAGTAGAGCCTTGCGCATCTTTCAAATCCAGCACTACCACCTTCCGCCCTGAATAAGAATCTAATACCATTATAGGATCAGCAAATGCCCGTGGTAATTGTTTCAAAAGGTCCGGTGTCATACCATCAAAGTGTTTTTCAAAAATATGGTTGATCCTGCCACCGTCAATAGTTACAGGCAAAATTTTACCGCCTGCAAGGTTTATCGCAAGCGGCGTAGTCATTACCTTATATGGTTTCGTTTCGTTCAACGTACCGGCTTTATATTCATCTACGATACCAGAAAAGTTATTTTCATCCTCAAGCAATTTTTCGTTAGCACTTTTAGTTTGCATATACCGGCCATTAGGAGTGCTGACAACTCGTTTGAAGCTTAAAGGGTTATCTCTGAAATACTGCATAGGGTCATCAGGATTAGCAATCATAGCACGGCTGGTTAAAATAGCCAGGACGTCACCTGTTTCCTTTTGATTTAGTCCCGCTTCAGTCAATTCATTTCTAAAAGTATCAACTGCAGTTCTAAATTCCTCGTCGTTCTCCAACGCTTTTTTATAAGCGCTTTGGAGAGCTTTTTTATTTCTGGCGCGTTCTTCTGTATAACCACCCTGTTCAAAAGCTACGTTATTGCTTACAGCCTGGAAAAAGCCAGGATTTTGAGCCTCTGCCGCACAATACGTACCCATTGGCATTTCAATATCCTCACCACGAACAGCAGCCGCCTGCAGTTCAGAAACCTCTATACCAAAGGTATCTTTTACATCCAGGTTAGGATTTGCCTGCGCATATGTAAAAAGGGTTTCAGCATCTACATAAGCCTTTTCTTCTGTCGTTTGGTTCAGTACTAGTTTGCTGGCGGTAATATCTACGTCCTTACTGTTTTTCATCGTTTCCGCAGTACGTACAGCCTGCTCCTGCATAACTCTATTTGCATTACGGTCTACGGCAATGCTTACCGAACCTCCAAGACCACCAAACACCGCACCAATAGCACCGGAATAAGCGCCTCTTTTAGTGATTTCTCCAAATTCATGATAAAATTTAAGTATTTGCTCTTGAGTGGAAAGATTCGCATTTTTAGCCCATATTTCAGCAGCAGCATCCGGGTATTCCTGAATCCATTCAGTAATGCCTTCTGTCAATGCAGTTTTAAAAACTTCTTTGGCCTTACCGCCCATAGTTGCGATTTTAGCGGCTCTTGCTCCTGCTCCCATGACTTTGCCCAAGCCCACTTTTTCAAGAGCAGACTGTGCAACAGCGTTTAAAGACGCCGCAGCTCTGGCTCTGTCATTAGATACCCCAGCTTCAGTAAGATCTAAATATTGGCCGCCTGCAATCTGACTGCCCATAAAAGCAGCAGCACTCCAGCCGCCTGTACTGATTGCGACGCCGACCTGTGCCGCTAATTGTGGTGCATTCTGCAGTAAGTCATAATAAAACTGGCCTGCCGCAGTTTCAGCCTTTACTTCTTCCGGCTTAAATATTTCACTGCCACCAATGCGTTTAGCTTCAGTACCAATAGTTTTTAGCTTATCTCCACCGACAGCATACAAAAGCCGTCCTATTGTATCTGCGCTAAAAACCTTGGATTCCGTTGTCAAGTCAACATCTTTTTTATCTGCACCCAAATCAGCAAGCAGTGCAACTGCACCATAACCGCTGCGAGCAACATTCTTAAAACCATTTTTCAGCGCTGTAATACTTTTCCAGTTATTTTCTTGCTCGCCCCAAAATTCTGCAGCTTTAGTACCGGCAATGCTCATAAGCACAGGGTCTTTTAACGCCTCTGCTGTTCTTGGTGCGATCTTCTCATATTTATTCCAGTCATAATCAAAGTTTTTAGGTAAATAATAATCAGGATTACGAGCTGCCATTTGAAGCGATATATTATTTGCATTAGCTCCTTGTAATGCTTTAGTCTTTAAATCGTCTGGTATAAACTTTCCTGCCGCTGCTACATCGTACAATACAGACCTTGCCATATTACCACTCCTCGTTAATTTCTCCTCTTAATGCCGCTAAGTGACGTTGTTTGATAGATTCAATAGCATCACTGAAATTCATTGCTGCCAAACCAGTACGCTCACTGGCTCCCCAATCACTGAACCATGGAGTGCTTTCATTTTGCTGTACTGCGGTTTCATTCTGCTGTGGCATCTCCAGTAAATGCGGAGCTGCATCTACACCATTGCTCAAAGCTATAGCAGCAATCTGCTTATTGAGCTCCTGGATATCCATAGGCCTATTTTCTTCTGTAACTTTTTTCAATGCCGATACTTGATATAAATCATTAGGGTTTATAGCTCCAAAAAATGTTTTTGCACTTCCCAAATCAATATTATTGCCGTTACGTTTTTGATAAATATCTATATAAGGGGAAAGATTAGGTGAAAGGCTACTCTTTAAAGAACCCCATTCAAGTTGCTTACTGTTAAAGCTTTTATAAATAGCACGATTTTTAAACGCCTCTTTTAGAACTTCGTTCCCTGTCGCAAATCTTGCATCAGGGTCAGTAATATCTTGCAATGCATTATCCAGAAAAGCCTGCAAATCTCCGCGTTCCACTTTATCATCAATAGTTTCATCAATTATAATAGCTAAACGTTTATCAACATCCTTATTTCTTGGATCTTGATTTCTAGCAAAAGCCAATAACCTGCTTCTATCTGCTTCACCCAAGACTGTTGCATTTTGGTTGATTAACGATACTGCTTCGGCTGGTGTTACAGTGCTATTCGTAATTGCATCCTTGATTGATTTATAAATGCCACTATTAGATACCGCAGCGGCAGCTTTTGTCTGAATGCCTATTAAATCATCACCGAATTTTAATAACGTCCGTTCTACATCTGCATCTCCACCAGAAGCACTAAAAACCATATTTCTCATATCCTGCGAATCAATAATACCTGTTTTAAAATTATCCCATAATCTTTGTTCTATATTTTTTATGATCATATTTTGCTGATTAGTTTTAATGGCATCATTAATATTTTTCTGTTGCACATAATTGTTCCAGGCCTTCTGCCTATCTTCCAACGTAGGCGCATCGCTTATCGGATGAGCAAAACCTAAAACTTTATAATGATCTAAATCCAAAGCAGCAACTCCATGCGTACCGCTTTGAATTACTTTTCCTGTAGAAGCATCATAAACCCCTACATGATCGCTGTCGTCATTATCTTCCCAATCCCAATAAACAATATCACCATTTCGAAGCTGATTCCGTTGGGTAAAAAATACTCCATTGTCCTTTGCATCTTCCATATTGGTTGGCGCCCACGTATTTCCTTCTTTAGCTCCAGCAGATCTCAACCATCTATTGATACTAATAGTGCAAGTATTCTCACCATAATTATTACCTATATCTGCACTAGCTGCTTTTACAATCGCCTTACCATCAACCTCTGTTTTAAAATTATCGCCAAAGATATAATCACGTGCAGCGCCTTCATCCTCACCAAAAGTAGCATAAAGGTTCTGTCCCATGTTAAACAGCCGTTCTTCTTGTTTGCGAGCATAAACATTTTTAGCATAGGCACTTGTTACGCCCGGATCCATATAAGGACCATATTTTTCAACATAAGCTTCGGCCGTATTTATATCGCCATTAGCATAACTTCTGTCTATCAACGCCTGACCTAATACTCCAGTCCATTTTCTATACTCTAAATCAAGCCTTTCTCTTCCATATGTTCCATATCTGGAATTTATGGCGTAATCAATTTCTTTTTGTACATCGGCTATAACTGCAGGGTCATTAGGAGATAAAACAGCCTTTTGAACAGAACTATTTATAGAATTAGCAAAAGTAGTATTCTGCCAGGCTTCAAACTGCTGCGCTCTGTATTGCCCCAAAACTCTGCGATTAGCATTATCAGTTTGCTGGGTGCTGTAATCAAATAACATAGCACCTTTGCCGTACTTTACGCTTTGAGGACTTTGAGCCATAAGCTCGCTGCGTATCTTTCTTTCACCAGCTTCATACTCACCGACAATGTCAAGAGCGCCTTTTTCTTTTTTCTGCATCAACTGCATTCTTAGATCGTTAGTACGTTTTACATACTCATTATTAGCCTGCAGAACGTCGGTTCTTATGATCTGCTCTCTTACATGCTCAACACCGGCCTGAATAATTCTACCGGTCTGGGATGATTCTCTTGCAACAGCCTGCTGACCGCTGTTATCATAGCGGACATTAGATACTTTACTTGCCGGCGCTCCTAACTGCGCACCTACTTGGAAAATGTCGATTGCCATATTCTAGCCTCCTTTTGGGTATAGAAAAAGCGCTTTAACAAATTGTTAAGCGCTTAAAGGTGTGTTATAATGTTGTCCGAGATAGTTTAACTATGTTGGCTTATCAGTCCGTAACTGATTGGTGGTGATCCTATGAGCATATATCAAGCATTATCCCTAATGATAGCGTTTGGTATTCTCGTGGCTACCATTATTCTTGCCGTAAAATAGCAAGAAAATAAGCCCAACGTAAGGTCGCGGGCTCGTTTTCAATCACATTCTTGTTACGAGATGAGCTAACGCTACCACACGTTAAACTATCTCTTTTCACATTTTACAATTATGAGGGAGAGCCAGCGTGCGACCACTGACTATCTCTTTTCGTTTATTATATAATACATTTCGTACTAATGCAACACTCTCTTACCACTCTCTTGGTACTCTTTTCTTAAATCCAGTTATAACCTGTGCTTGTACCATAAGTAGTTTTCCACTTACTAGAATCATAACCGCCTAAAGATATATTACCACTATTACCCCATCCATACCCGTCACTTCCTTTTCCATACGAGGAAGCACCTTGCTTTCCTGCGCTCTTAGGACTGTATAAACTACCTGCAAGAGATAACCCACTCATAAGCATATTATTCATAAGTGCACGCTTACCGGCTTTACGGTAATTGCGTGCATTTTGATTATAGATATCACGTTGATTAACAAGGTCAGTAGACTGCTGAAAAATATTCTCAACGCCTTGCCTTGAATTATAGCGTTCAATAGCAAGCTCTGTTTCCATATTATACGCACTGTCAGCTAAAGCGTTTGCCGCACTGCCTGAAGCTGTTATACCGGAAGCGCCTATATTAGCCCTCTGCTGGCTTAACATAGCGTTCATACGCCGGCGTTTGTTTTCTTCGTTGATAGTATTTGACTTAGACTGTTCTTCAGCCTGTGCCTGCAGTTTATCTGCGTTCTGATTCGCTATCTGAGCATTTACCTCTGCCTGTTGAGCGGCAGCGTTATATTGCTGCTGCTGCGCTCTGCCCGAAATAAAGCCACCCAAAAGAGTGGCGCCTATTGCTGCCGCTACGCCCATTATTCATCATCCTTTCTAAACTCAAAAAAGTGATGCGGCAGATTATAAACTCCATGCGGCGCTGGTTCATGTATTAT
>OHPE01000317.1_pt1 | contig 10430 bp, 10 predicted proteins | sample 1577691 | NCBI WGS metagenome assembly OHPE01 (sample SAMEA3879501, study PRJEB24766) | human gut metagenome | biome: human-associated habitat; feature: feces | place: USA | collected 1985/1987
TGTCAAAAAGTAATAATTTTTGACAGCCTCCAAACCCGGCCGACGCTCAGGCGTCTGCCGGGTTTTCCGCGTTGGGGAGGTAGTCTGCGAGCGCTGCACCCGGGACGGGCCGGATGTCCGCCCCGGCGAGCGCGGGGCAGAGGTCGCTGATCTTTGCCGGGTCTGCAATGAGCGCATCTTTTTGCGGGCGCGTCAGGCGCTTGATGCGCGCCTCAAGCTGCCGCGCGGTCGTGGCGGTGTCGGTCGTCAGCAGCAGCGCCAGTGCCGTGACCGGGTGGCTGCGCGTATATTTTGCGCAGCCCGCCAGATGCTCCACATGCTGGCGCAGGCGGCGCGCGATGTCCGGCGTCATGCCCGTGTAGAGCGAGCCGTCGGCGCAGCGCAGAAGATAGACATAGTGCCGTTTATCCATAAATATTACCCGTTTTCTTTGAATGTGTTCGAAAATAGGATAGCACAGATCCGTCAATGTTTCAAACATGCGGCGCTGACAGATTGTGCAAAAACGCAAGAGCAGTTGAAAATATTCAATATTTCCGTGAATATACGCTCAAAAAATGAATATACAAAGAAAAAATACGAATATTCATGCAAAAAGTACTTGACACACGTGTTTCGGCGTGCTATCATACGACCATACCAAACAGGACGTGAGTCCGAATCTACAAAGTTAGGAAGAGGCTAATAAAATGAAAAAATTTGTTGCATTGCTTCTGGCGGCTCTCATGGTCGCATCGCTGTGCGCCTGTGGCCAGAAGGGTACGGGTTCTGATCTTCAGACCGTGACCAAGGGAAAACTCATCATGTCCACCAACGCCGAGTTTGCGCCGTATGAGTACGTCGCCGATGACGGCAAGGGCTTCCAGGGCACCGGCTATGAGGGCATCGACATCGAGATCGCTTATGCGCTCGCACAGAAGCTGGGTCTGGAGCTGGTCGTTGACAACATGGACTTTGACGCTGCGCTCAGCGCCGTCCAGACCGGCAAGAGCGACATGGTCGCCGCCGGCGTGACCGTCACGCCCGACCGTCTCAACGCCATGAGCTTCACCGACAGCTACGCCAACGGCGTGCAGGTCGTCATCGTGAAGGAAGGCTCCGACATCAAGAGCATCGACGATCTCCAGGGCAAGAAGATCGGCACCCAGCGCGGCACCACCGGTTTCACCTACTGCAGTGATGACTTCGGTGATGACAACGTCATCGGCTTCGACGACGGCGCGACCGCCGTGCAGAACCTCAAGGCCGGCAAGATCGACTGCGTCGTCATTGATAACGTCCCCGCGCAGGAGTATGTGAAGGCAAACCCCGGTCTGACCATTCTCGACACGGAGTACGCCAATGAGGACTACGCCATCGGCATCGCCAAGGACAACACCGCGCTGCAGGAAGCTCTGAACAAGGCGCTGGCCGAGCTCAAGGCCGACGGCACGATCCAGTCCATCATCGACAAGTACATCCCCGCGAAGTAATCGCATCATAACGCAAAGCGCGTAAGGGCGGCAGTCAGCCGCCCTTTGCGTGCGTAGAAAGAAAGAGGTTCCTCTATGGGTAATTGGGCACAGCTCTATGCGGATCTGACGGCACAGGCACAAGCCGGTCAGCCCCTGAGCTTCTGGGACAACGCCTTCGTCGGCTTTTACCAGAGCTTTTTCGCCGCCGGCCGTTGGAAACTGTATCTCGACGGTCTGCTCACCACGCTTGAGGCGACGGTCCTGGCACTGCTGCTGGGCGTTGCGCTCGGCATGATCGTAGCCGTTGTCCGCACGGCGCACGATCAGCAGCGCGCCGGACATAAGAACGTGATCCTCGGCGTGTTCAACGCCATCTGCAAGATCTATACGACCGTTATCCGCGGCACGCCGATGATGGTGCAGCTGCTGATCATGAGCCTCGTGGTCTTTGCAAGCAGCCGCAACTATACCATGATCGGCATTCTGACGCTTGGCATCAACTCCGGCGCTTACGTCTCGGAGATCGTGCGCAGCGGCCTCATGTCGGTCGATCCCGGTCAGATGGAGGCCGGGCGCAGCCTCGGTCTGAACTACTTCACGACCATGCGCTTCGTCGTCATTCCGCAGGCGGTCAAGAACATCCTGCCCGCGCTCGGCAATGAGTTTATCACCCTGCTCAAGGATACGTCGCTCATCACCGTCATCGGCGGCAAGGAGCTGACGTATGCCGCCAAGGCGATCATCGCCAAGACGTATCAGGGTCTGTTCCCGCTGTTCGGCATCGCGCTGATGTATCTGCTGCTCGTCATGCTGTTTTCCAAGCTGCTGAGCGTGCTCGAAAGGAGGCTGCGTCAAAGTGATCGACGTTAAACATCTTTCCAAATCGTTTGGTGACCACCTCGTGCTCGACGACATTTCCGAGCACGTCAGCCCCGGCGAAAATGTGGTCGTCATCGGCCCTTCCGGCTCCGGCAAGTCGACGTTTCTGCGCTGCCTGAACCTGCTCGAGCAGCCGAGCGCGGGCACCATCGTCTTCGACGGCACGGAGATCACCGACCCGAAGGTGAACATCGACGCTATGCGCCGGCAGATGGGCATGGTGTTCCAGCACTTCAACCTGTTCCCGAATATGACCGTGCGCCGCAACATCACGCTCGCGCCTGTACAGACGAAGCTCATGTCGCAGGCGGAGGCGGATGCGGAGGCGGACAAGCTGCTTGCCCGTGTCGGTCTGGCCGACCGTGCTGACAGCTATCCGTCGGCGCTCTCCGGCGGACAGAAGCAGCGCATCGCCATCGTGCGCTCGCTCGCCATGCACCCGAAGGTCATGCTCTTTGACGAGCCGACGAGCGCGCTCGACCCCGAGATGGTCGGCGAGGTGCTCGACGTCATGAAGGAGCTTGCGCATGAGGGTATGACGATGGTCGTCGTCACGCACGAGATGGGCTTTGCCCGTGAGGTGGCCGACCGTGTGCTGTTTATGGCCGACGGCAAGATCGCCGAGTCCGGCACGCCGAAGGACATCTTCGAGCACCCGCAGTGCGCGCGCCTGCAGGACTTTTTGTCCAAGGTACTGTAAGCGGCTGCGCGGTTTTGCGCGGAAAGGAGTCAAGATGCCGGATTTGACCTGTCCCGTCTGCGGTGGCGTGCTGCACCGGGAGGAGCGTTCCCTGCGCTGCGGCGCGGGGCATTGCTATGACATTGCGCGGCAGGGGTATGTGAACCTGCTGCGCTCAAACCAGTCCAAGAGCAAGCGCCACGGCGACGATAAGCGCATGGTGGCCGCGCGCACCGCGTTTCTCGACGCGGGATATTATGCGCCGCTGCGTGACGCCGTTGCGGCGGCTGCGGCGGAGTTTACCGCCGACGATGCCGACGTGCTCGACGCCGGCTGCGGCGAGGGATACTACACGGCACAGGTGCTGCGCACGCTGCGGCAGCAGGGCAGAGCGCCCTCCGTCTGCGGCGTGGACATTTCGCGCGATGCGCTCATCTGCGCACACCGCCGCGCACCGGAGCTGACGCTGGCCGTGGCCAGCATTGCGCATCTGCCGGTCGCGGACGCAAGCTGCGATCTGCTGCTGAACGTATTCGCCCCGCATGATGCGGATGAGTTTGCGCGCGTGCTGCGTCCGCAGGGCGTGCTGCTGCGGGTCATCCCGCTCGAGCGGCATCTCTGGGGGCTCAAGTGCGCGGTGTACGACCGGCCGTATGAAAACGAAGTGCCCGATCCGGCACTGCCCGGTTTCGCGCTCGCCGCCCGGCGGGAGCTGCGCGGCACGGTCACGCTGCGCTCGCAGGCCGAGATCGAGGCGCTGTTTTGCATGACGCCGTATTACTACAAGACCGGCGCGCGCGATCAGGCAAAGCTGCGCGCGCTTGATACCCTGACCACCGAGACCGAGTTTGCCCTCCTGATCTATCATAAAGCATGAAAAACGTTAGCACTCGTCGCAAAAGAGTGCTAACGTTTACATTTTATTCACGATATATACTTTATTTGTTCATATTTGTATAGTAATTTATATATCGTAAAGAGCGAGAGAAATAAATCGAACGCTCGATAAAATCATTACTTTGTATAGAATTCAAGGAGGAATATAAAATGTTTGAAATCATGCCTTTTGACCGCAGAACCTACCGTATGAGCTGCTACAATCCGCTGCGCGAGCTCGAACAGATGGAGAAGTCCTTCTGGGGCGAGCAGCAGGTCAACCCCTTCCGCACCGACATTTCCGAGACTGCCGACGGCTACAAGCTCGAGGCCGATCTGCCGGGCTTCCGCAAGGAGGACATCCACATCGACATTGACGATGACATTCTGACCATCAAGGCCGAGCACACCGAGTCCAAGGACAACAGCGGCGACAAGGGCGCGAGCAAGGATAAGGACAGCTACATCCGCCGCGAGCGTTACTACGGTGCCTACACCAGAAGCTTCAACGTCTCCGAGATCGACGTCGAGAGCATCAAGGCCGCTTATGAAAACGGTGTCCTGACCCTGACCATGCCGAAGAAAGCCCCGGTGAAGCCGGAGTCCAAGCACCTCGAGATCGAGTAATGCGCGTACCTGATCTGTAAATCCTCTCTTCTCTCATGTTTCTTTCATTCCCCGAAGGAAAGAGCGTCCGGCGTCCGGCCGGGCGCTCTTTCCGTTTTCGGGGCAGGAGGGAGGGAAAAGCGCGGCATATGACGACGAAAAAACGTGAAAACACTCCTTGAAGCGGTCTGTGTGGTCTGCTATAATAGCGCGTATTCGGGTCAGAGAGGTCGGTGCTTTTCATGAGCAGACAATGTAAGGGCGCGCTGATGGCGGCAGGCGGCGGTATCTGCTGGGGTATCTCCGGCACGATGGGGCAGTATCTTTTTACGCACGAGGCAATGCATACCACGTGGCTCATCCCGATCCGGCTGGCTCTGGCGGGGCTGCTTCTGTTTACGTATTGGCTGGTGAAGGATCGCAAGCTTCTCTTCGCACCGTGGCGGCAGCGCGGCAGCGCCGTGATGCTTGTGCTCTACGGTGTGCTCGGTGTGAGCATGAGCCAGTTCCTGTACTTTCTGACCATCCAGTTTTCCAATGCCGCCGTCGGCACGATCATGCAGGATCTGTCGCCGGTGATGGTGCTGCTGGTCGCCTGCGCGGCTGCGCGCAGAAAGCCGCGTCTGTATGAGCTCGTGAGCATCGTGCTCGCACTGCTCGGTGTGACGCTGCTGACCACGCACGGAGACCTGACCACGTTCGCCGTGTCGCCGGTCGCGCTGATCGCGGGCGTCGGCAGCGCGGTGTGCGTGACGGTGTATAACTGTCTCGGCCCGCGGCAGGAGCTGCGCGCGTATCCGGTCAGCCTGCTGCAGTCGTGGGCGTTTTTGATGGGCGCGGTGCTCTTTGAGCTCACGATGCACCCGTGGACGCTCGGCTATACGCCGACGCTGCGCGGTATGGGCGGCATTCTGTTCGTGGTGCTCTTCGGCAATCTGCTGGCCTTCAACCTGTATATGTCGGGCGTGAAGCTTATCGGACCGGAAAAGAGCGTTCTCTACGGCTTTTCCGAGCCGGTCACGGCGGCGATCCTGGCCGTGGCGCTGCTCAGCACACCCTTTACGCTGTGGGACGCGCTGGGTTTTGCGGCGGTTTTTGCAATGCTGACGGTGCTGTCCTTCGGCGGCAAGCGGCACACAGAGCGGCTGCCGGAGTGATTTAAAAAGAAAAACGGAGCAGATACGGGGGGATGTATCTGCTCCGTTCCTGTTTATGAGGGGGTGTCCTCTCATAACGGTTGTCCCACGCGGTGTACCCCACAGCACCGGATGTACCAACGTAGTACACTTTGATTATTTCATATAATCGCCGCGATGTCAACCAAAAAGTGTTGCGATTTTGCGCTTTCTTGTCACAAATGTGCTAAGAAAACATGCATTTCTGCACAGGCCGTCCGGCAGGCGCAGCATCCTCCTGCATCTCTTTTTTACCTCAAGGGCGTGTGGTCGCTGCGAAATTTACCACCTCGGGCGGCGAGTGTTCAAATTAACAGGCCGTACCGGGCACTCAGGGGCAGCAGCGCCGCCTCCGCCCTCATACAGCGCGCGCCCCTGATAGACGCGCAGCGCGGCCTCGAGCAGCTCCGCATCGTCGCAGACGAGGCACAGGGGCTTCGTGAGCAGGTACTGCACATCGGTCAGAGCGTCGATATCCTCCCACGTGTCGATGCGCAGCGCGACCATGGGCGCGTCGCCGTCGAGCGCATCTGCCAGCCGGTCCTCAAGATCGGCGCCGGCCGTCAGGATCGCGCCGTGTCCCGCGTCCACCGGCAGATAGCAGGGGAGCTTTTCCGTCGCGGCGGGAAGCAGGTCGGTGTGCTGCGGGGCGGGCGGGACGAATTTCGCGTCTTTCAGGGCGTCACGCAGCGCGGCGATGTGCGCCGCCGTCGTGCCGCAGCAGCCGCCGAAGACGGCCACGCCGGCTTCAAGCATCGCGGGCACATAGGCCGTGAAATCCTGCGGCGTGCAGTCATACACGGTCTTGCCGCCGACGGTGATGGGCATGCCGGCGTTCGGCTTTGCGATCAGCGGCACGCGGGCATATTCCCGCAGGCGGCGCAGCTGCACGAGCATCTGCTCCGGCCCGGTCGAGCAGTTGAGCCCGAAGGCGCTGATGCCCATGCCCTGCAGCACGGTCAGCGCGGCGGTCACATCCGTGCCGGAGAGGCTTCTGCCGCTCTCGTCACAGGTGAAGGACACAAAGATGGGCTTGTCGCTCACGCTGCGCACGGCCAGCACCGCGGCGCGCGCATCCGAGAGCGTCATCATCGTCTCGATGACGAACAGGTCGACCCCGGCTTCCTCGAGACCGGCAGCCTGCTCGGTGTAGATGTCGACCAGATCCTCGAACGACGCCTCACCGAGCGGAGCGAGAAAGAGCCCTGTCGGTGCGAGATCGCCCGCGATCCATGCCTTGCCGTCTGCCGCTTCGCGCGAGAGCGCGGCAAGGCGGCGGTTAAAATCCGCCGTGCGGTTGAAGATGCCGCGCTCTTCAAGCTTCTGGCGGTTTGCGCCGAAGGTCGGCGTGTAGAGCACCTGACTCCCGGCGGCGACATAGCCGCGCTGGATCTCGCGCATGATGTCCGGATGCGCGAGCGTCCACTGCTCGGCACTCACATCGCCGGCGTAGCCGTGCTTTTGCAGTTCGGTGCCGGTCGCACCGTCAAGAATGAGGGGAAAACGGATCTCCATGGTCGTAACCTCCGTGAAATGTTATGGCTGCGGAAACGAAAGATTTTCGGTAAAGGCCGCGGCAAAGTCCGCGCGGCCGGAGAGCTCAAGGTAGCTGCATATCCGGGAAATGCTGCGGATGCGCTGCCACTGCGCACCGTCGAGCGTGAGCGCGGCAGCTCCTGTGAGCGCGGTGTTGCCGAGCGTGCGCAGTTTTCCTGCGCAGGTGCGCGGGAGCATCCCGATCGCCGCGGCGCTCTCCGGGTCGAGATAACTGCCGAAGCCGCCGGCGAGGTACACGCCGTCGAGCTGCTCGGGCGTCAGACTGCGCTGCTGCAGCAGCACCCGGATGCCCGCCGCAACGGCTGCCTTGGCGAGCTGCAGATTGCGCACATCCGCCGCCGTGAGCGATACCTCCGGCGTCAGGTGAAAGCAGCCGTTGCCATCAGCGTCGCGTGTGAGGTGGTGGCGCAGCGCAGCCGGCGCCTGCTCCGGCGGCAGCAGCCGCCCGCCCGGTGCGATCGCGCCGAGGCGCAGCAGCACCGCCGTCAGGTCGAGCAGCCCGGAGCCGCACAGTCCCTTCGGCACACCGCCGCCGATCACGTCATATACAAAGCCGCGGTCATACTGCACGCGGCTGACCGCGCCGTCCACGCCGGGCATACCGCACGAGATGCCCGCGCCCTCAAATGCAGGGCCGGATGCCACGGCGCAGCAGGTGAAGCCGCCGCGCCCGCCGAGCGCCATCTCGCCGTTTGTGCCGATATCGAGAAACAGATGTTTTCCCGGCAGCTCCGCAAGGCCTGCGGCCAGCAGACCGGCCGTGATATCCCCGCCGACATAGCCCGCCACACAGGGGGCTAAGTGCACCGGCACGCCGTGCAGCGTTTCGTCTCCGGGTGCTGCAAAGAGCGTCTCCGGCTGGAACGGCGCGGCGGCGATGCCGCGCACGCTGTACCCGGCGAAGAGATGCTGCATGACGGTGTTGCCGACGAGCGTGATCTCGCGCAGTGTGTCCGCGGCACGTCCGCAGCGCGCGAGTGCGCGCTCGATCAGTGCCCAGACCTGTTCGCGGCCGCGCTGCGAGAGCTCCTGCAGACCGTCCGGCTGCTCGAGCGTATATTGGATGCGGCTGATGACGTCCGCCCCGTAGGGCGCTTGTGCGTTCCAGCCGCTCTCGGTGGCGAGCTCCGCGCCGGATGCGAGATCATACAGCCGCGCGACGACGGTCGTCGTGCCGAGATCGACGGCGGCGGCGCAGCCCGTGCGCCCCGGCTGACAGGCAGGCATCGGCAGCGTGCGCGTGAGGATCGCGCCGCCGGCGCTTTCCGGCAGCGTGACGGTGTCGCCGTCCGCGGGGTAGACCCGGCACGCGAGGCGCGGCACACCGTTGACCGGCACGCGGCACTTGCCGCAGCGCCCTTTTCCGCCGCAGGCGGCGGGAATGGAATAGCCCGCGCGCCGCAAAGCGGACAGCAGCGTCTCGTCCGCCGGAACAGACAGGGTGCGCGTCATGCCGTTTTGTTCAATATGGATGCTTGACATGGCCGCCGCCCCCTTATAAGATAAGATATACACATTCTAAGCAGTGAAACTTTGCTTTGTCAAGAGGCTTTGCGTATGATCGATCCGGAGACGCTCGCGGCCGAAAACGGCTTTTCCCACTGGGCACAGATGAATATGGCGGCGGCGGTGCCGATGGCGGAAGTACGCGATATGTGTGCGGCCGACCGCTGCGGCCGCTATGGGCACAACTGGGCATGTCCGCCCGGCTGCGGCAGCCTTGAGACGGCTGCGCGCCGCATCGCGGGTTATGCCTGCGGCATCCTTGTGCAGACGACCGGGACGCTGCAGGACGATTTTGACTATGCGACCATCGAGGCCGTCGGCGCGGCGCACAAGCGGCGCTTTGCCGGCTTTGCCCGCCAGATGCGGCGCGCCTATCCGGGCTGCCTGCCGCTGACGGCGGGGTCGTGCACGCTCTGCGCGCGCTGCACATATCCCGACCGGCCGTGCCGCTATCCGACCAAGCGCCTGTCGTCCATGGAGGCGTATGGCCTGCTCGTGAGCGACGTGTGCACGCGCTCGGGCCTCGCCTATAACTACGGGGCGCGCACCATGACGTATACATCCTGCGTTTTGTACAACAAGGAGTGAAAACCATGTCCACACCGAAAGAGATCTTCCTCGAGCTCATCCGCCCCGACGGCCAGCCGGAGCGCCAGCTGCGCCAGTATGAGGCGCTGCACATGTGCCTTACCGACCCATGCAACACCTACCTGCGCGGCAACCGCAAGCGCGGCACGACGAGCAAGGACCGCTGGGGCACGACGATCCTGTTCCCCGAGGATGCGCCCGGCCCGATGCCGGACACGCGCGAGGGTCTCGCCGTCTGCCCGGATATCACGCGCTGGCGCGAGACGGTGCACGCCCCCGATCTGGAGGCCGCCTGTACGGAGGGATGGGAGGCCTGCCGCCTGGAGGCGCGCGCTGCCTGCGGTCCGGACCACCTGCTGGCCGGGTTCATGGGAACGGGCATTTTCGAGCAGTGCCACTTTCTCATGGGCTTTGAGGATACGCTCACGAACCTCTATGCACATCCGGACGAGATGCACGCGCTCATCGACTACATCACCGAGTACCGCCTGACGTATGTGCGCATGCTCATCGACAATCTGCAGCCGGATGTCATCTTCTCGCACGACGACTGGGGCACGAAAAACGCCCTGTTCATGAAGCCGGAGATGTGGCGGGAATTCTTCAAAGAGCCGTACCGCCGCTTTTACGGCTATATCCGCTCGCGCGGCGTCATCGCCATCCACCACGCCGACTCCTATCTCGTGCCAATCGTGGATGATATGGCCGAGATCGGCATTCAGGTCTGGCAGGGCGTCCTGCCGGAAAACGACATCCCCGCGCTGCAGCGCCACCTCAACGGCCGGCTCACGCTCATGGGCGGCTTCGGCGCGGCCATCGACCGCAAGGACGCAGCGCCCGAGGATATCCTGACCTATGCGCGTGACGTGCTGCGGCGTGACTGCCCGGGCGGGCATTTCATCCCGTCGATCACCTACGGTCTTGCGGGCACGGTCTATCCGCACGTGGACACATATCTCAATCAGGCGATCGACGAATACAACGCGGTGCTGCACGTGCCGGATATGCACCTGCCACCCGTGCCGCGCCGGAGCGTGCACGCAGCGGCGGCACAGACCGCGCCCGCGTCCGAGCCGGAGCAGCCGCAGGGCGACGTGTTCGCGCGCATCG
>OHPE01000318.1_pt1 | contig 10415 bp, 9 predicted proteins | sample 1577691 | NCBI WGS metagenome assembly OHPE01 (sample SAMEA3879501, study PRJEB24766) | human gut metagenome | biome: human-associated habitat; feature: feces | place: USA | collected 1985/1987
AAAATATAAACATTTTATAAATTATTAGCACTCGCTATTGACGAGTGCTAATAATGGTGCTATAACATACTTGTAAACAAAAGAAAGCAAATTTCCGAAAGGAAAGTTACAGGTATATAAGGAGGTATGACCTATGTTATTAACAACTACAAACAACAACTTATTTGATACATTTTTCAGTGATCCATGGTTCAATGATCCTTGGTATGATGACAGGGACGTACAGAAGGCACAGAAGAAATTATACGGACACAACGGAAAGAGAATGATGCTCACCGATATCAAGGAAAGCGATAAAGGCTATGAGCTTGAGATGGATCTTCCGGGATTCAAAAAGGATGAGATTAAGGCTTCTTTAGAGAATGGTTATCTGACCATTACAGCAGAGAAAGGCTTAGAGAAAGATCAGAAAGAGGAAGAGGGCAAGAAGTATATCTGCAGAGAGCGCTACTCAGGAAGCTGTCAGAGAACATTCTATGTGGGTGACGAGATTGAGCAGGATGACATAAAGGCATCCTTCAAGCATGGAATCCTTCGCCTGGATATTCCAAAGAAGCAGCCTAAACCACAGGTTGAGGAAAAGAAATGTATCTCCATCGAGGGATAATCAGATATTGCAAATGATAAGCGGGCTGCCTGTGCAGTCCGCTTATACTATATGGTGTAATGTATATTGTTTAATTATGATGATAAATTGTTACAGGTAAATAGAAAGGCAGGTGAGTATAATGGCAGCAAAGAGAGATTATTATGAGACTCTCGGAGTGAACAAGAGTGCGGATAAAGAGGCAATAAAGAGGGCTTATCGTAAGCTGGCAAAGAAGTATCATCCTGATACAAATGCAGGCAATCCGCACGCTGAGGAGATGTTCAAGGATGTCACGGAGGCATACAATGTCCTCAGTGATGAGAAAAAACGTAAGCTTTATGATGAGTTTGGCTTTGCTGGTCTGCAGGAGGGCTTTTCCGAGGAGGCTGCAAGACAGGCTGCACAGGGCGGCTTCGGTGGCTTTGGCGGCTTCGGCGGCAATGGCTCTTTCAGTGGCTCATACAGCTCAAATGGCGGACCATTTACACATCAGGAATTTCATTTTGAGAACGGCTCCGGGGATATGGATGATATTTTCTCAATGTTCGGAGATATGTTTTCACATGGTGGCGGTAATCACAGTGGCTGGAGTACAAGTGGTAACAGTGGATTTACCGGAAATAGCGGTAGCTGGAGTAATTTCTCAGGTGGCAGAAGTTCAGCCGGTCGCAAGGGTTCTGATGTTATGGCTGACCTTACGATTTCATTTGACGAGGCTGTTTTTGGATGCGAGAAATCTATTTCGTTACAGGATCCGTCCACAGGCAAGGTTTCCAATCTGTCCATCCATATTCCGGCAGGAATCGAGTCGGGCAAGACAGTCAGACTTAAAGGACAGGGAAATCCGGGCAGAAACGGTGGTGCAGCCGGAGATGTGCTTCTCAACGTAAATGTGACACCGAGCAGTGAGTTTGAGCGGAAGGGACAGAATGTATACAGTACAATCCGTGTTCCGTTTACGACAGCGGCTCTCGGTGGTAAGGCGAGGGTGCATACTCTTTATGGAGATGTGGAGTGCAGCATCAAGGCAGGTACACAGGGCGGCAGCAAGATACGTCTCAAGGGCAAGGGTATTTCGAGCATGAAGAATCCTTCAGTAAAGGGAGACCAGTATGTGACTGTTGAGATTTCGGTTCCACGCAGGCTTACGCCAAGGGCTAAGGAAGCGCTTGAGGAATACAGGGCTGTGAGCTGATGAATTTTATGTAGTTTATATATGGAAAACAAATTTGAAATCCGCTATACTATAGGTATTATAGTACAGCGGATTTTTTGTGGCAAAATAAGAAAGGACACAACATGAGCAATTATATAATGGATCTTAGAAAGGTGGTCGGACATGCCCCTTTACTGCAGGCGGGAGCGAGCATCATCGTTGAAAATGAAAACGGACAGGTGCTTCTCGAAAAGCGCACAGACAATCACCAGTGGGGATATGCAGGCGGTTCTATAGAGCTTGGAGAGACTGTCGAGGAGGCTGCAAAAAGAGAACTCTTTGAGGAGATGGGGCTTGTTGCAGACGAGATGGAGCTGTTTTATATCAATTCAGGCGAGGAAACACACTACATCTATCCGAACGGCGATGAAGTCTATAATGTGGAGATCATATACATATGCCGCAAATATCACGGCACTATAAAGCGCCAGGAGGAGGAAGTCGAGGAGCTTAAGTTTTTTGATGTGGATGATATTCCGGAGGATATTTCTGATCCAATCAGACCGGTTTTCAGAGAATATATAAAGATGAGGAAAAGAGAGTAGCGATACTCTATTTTCCTCATATGACATGTGAAATATCGAAGCTTACATGGCAATAGGAGAAGTATTATCCTCATATTCGAAGCTATGCTCATAGATATATTCTGGAGCACAATCTATTTCATCATTCATCCATGTAATGACGCCATGCATAATTTTAAAATTTGAAAATATAGCATCATCTTCAAGTGGTTTAAATGCACTACCTGTTAAAACGGATGCATCAAACACTCTTTTTTCACCGCCTGAAAATGTCACAATCATCATTAAATGATCTGTAACTTTTGCATCTGTTATAGAAATCTTATTTGATTTTTCACTTGCGTAAGCTATACCATTGACTTCAAACATTGTAATTCTCCTTATAATGGATTAATCTTATCGAAGTGTTCTCCTCGTACGGCATTATTCCAGGCTTTGTATACTTCCTCTTCATGAATTGCCAACCAGCCGATTATTATTTTTAATTGTTTTGCTGGAATTGAGCCTGCGAGAAGGTCTCCGTCAACTGCCACAACTGCTTCGTAGTCACCATAAAATGCATGAATATGTGGCTTGTGATGCTGTTGTGTATCATTAAAATACATTTTAATAATAATACCATAAAATCTGCTTAATTCTGGCATAAATCCCCCTTTTATAAATACATTTTGATAATTCAATCATATCAAAATTTTATAAAAATTACAATTAGAAATAAACTTTAACACTTTAAACCTTTAAATGAAAAAAGTGCTTGCGCATGTCTTATAAAAGAGTTATCATAATACAAAACGAAACACTTAGGAGGATTTACAATGGAAAAGCGTATTTCAGGTCACACAGGCTTATTAGCACTCATAGGATCACCGGTCGGTCATTCTGGTTCACCGGCTATGTACAATTACAGTTTTGAAAAACTCGGTCTGGACTATGCATACGTTGCATTTGATATAAAAGAAGACAAGGTTAAGGATGCTATTGCAGCAATGAAGACCTTCAACATGCGTGGATGTAATGTGACCATGCCTGATAAGGTAGAGGCTGCAAAGTACATGGACGAGCTTTCACCGGCTGCCCAGATTATCGGAGCCATAAACACTATAGTAAATGACAATGGCAAGCTTACAGGATACATCACAGATGGTGAGGGATTCGTACACAACTTAAAGGATCACGGAATTGACATCAAAGGCAAGAAAATCACAGTTGCCGGAGGCGGCGGAGCCGCTACAGCTATCCAGGTGCAGTGCGCATTGGATGGCGCTCGTGAGATTACTATTTTCAACAAAAATGATGCTTTCTTCGAGCGTACACTACAGACTGCAGAGAAGATCAAAAAAGCAGTTCCTGAATGTGTTGTAAATGTATACGATATTGATGATACAGCCAAGATGACAGAGGAAATCCAGTCAAGCGATATCTTTGCAAATGCAACAATCGTTGGCATGAAGCCTCTGGATGATCAGAGCGTGGTAAAAGATCTTTCAGCTTTCAGACCGGGGCTTGTAGTTGCAGATGCAGTTTACAATCCGCAGGAGACAAAGCTTCTTCGCGAAGCAAAAGAGGCAGGCTGCACATGCGTAGGCGGAAAGGGAATGCTCTTATGGCAGGGCGTCGCCGCATTCAAGCTTTACACAGGACAGGATATGCCGGTTGATGATGTGAAGAAACTGTTCTTCAGCTAGATTTAAGTTCTTATTACAATATCATTAGATAGCTTCCTGTTATACAGGAATATGATAAAACAACAGCTCGCGGGAAACCGCGAGCTGTTGTTTTTTAGGAGTTTTTATAGGTTTATTATTTTAAAGGAGAATTTATAAATAATCGTGACGGGCAAGCACGTTTAAGATATTTCTACCTTCCTCTGTACCCTCAATGATTCTGCGGGCACGCTTGCTGTCTCCGATATTTACGATTTCAACATTGGTATCACGGAAAGCCTCATCAATCTCTGAAAGAACAGGTGTGTTGGCTCTCATACCAAGGCAGATGAATCCGTAATCAAATGGGATTTCCTCAATCTCACCCTCTGGATTCTTTACGATGAAACGGTCATTCTTAACCTCCTGCAGAGCAGTGTTGGTCATCTGTTTTACACCGTATTTTGCCATTTTTGCGTTTGTGTCACACTTTGTGACAGGGTCAAGTCCGTTTCCAATCATTGGAAGCATCTCAACCATTGTTACCTCTGCGCCTCTTTCTGTGAAGAATTCCATCACGTCAAGACCTACGGCACCACCGCCGATGATGGCGATTTTCTGTCCCTTCATATCCTCAGGATACTCATTGATGCGCTCAATCATCTTAAGGACTGTTGCTACATTTGTGCCATCCTTGTCAACGAGATCGTGAAGACCTGTGATAGGTGGGAGAGTAGGTACAGAGCCTGTTGCGTTTACTATGATATCAGGGTTTAAGGCCTTTACCATATCAACTGTTGCTGATGTATTTTTGAAAACAAACAGGTTGTGAAGCTTGCTTGCACGGTGAATCATGTAGTTAGGGAAGTCTGCAAGACGCTTCTTGTCAGGAATCTTGGAGATAACTGATGCAAGTCCGCCAAGCTCTGCCTTCTTCTCAATGAGGAAGGTTGTACATCCAACCTCTGCTGCTGTGCAGGCTGCCTCAAGACCGGCAGTACCACCACCGATTACAACCACGTTGCAAGGCTTATTTACCTTTGTCTTCATGTAATCCTCACCACTGTTTACGGCAGGGTTTACTGTACAGCGGATTGGCTGGTTGAGACCGATTCTGTGTCCGGCGCATCCGATGTTACATGAGATACATTTTCTGATATCGCACACATTTCCGAACTCTACCTTATTAACCCACTCAGGGTCAGCGATAAGTCCACGGCCCATACCGATGAAATCAGCATCGCCTCCTGCAAGGATATCCTCGGCTACCTGTGGGTCTCGGATATTTCCTACTGTGATACATGGCTTGTTGTATTTCTCTTTTACAGCCTTTGCCATGAATGAGCGCCATCCGTCAGGTAAGTAGTTTGCATCAATCTGGTACTGGATAGAGCCGTTGAGACCGCATGATACGTCGAATACATCTACTTCCTTCTCAAAATACTTTAAGTACTCAAGTGTATCCTCAAGTGTGTTTCCACCCTCCATGAGCTCGTCTGCACTGATACGGACGAAGATAGGGAAGAAAGGTCCAACCTGCTTACGAACCTCCTCGATAACCAGCTTTGCAAATCTTGCACGGTTCTCAGCTGAGCCGCCGAACTCGTCAGTTCTCTTGTTTGTGATAGGTGAAAGGAACTGACTGATAAGGTAAGAGTGTCCTGCGTGGATTTCAACAGCGTCGAAGCCGCAGATCTGGGCACGTTTGGCTGCCTCACCGTATTTCTTTACGATGTGCATGATTTCATCCTTCTCGAGAGGTCTTGGGATTTCTCCGCCTGCCTTTGAAGGTACGTCTGATGCTGATACAGGCTGCATTCCGATACGTGAGCTCATTGCAGAAGCACCGGCGTGATTTAACTGTATTGCGATACATGCACCATGCTTGTGAACACTCTCGCAGAGCTTGAAAAGTCTTGGGATGTAGTTGTCCAAATCAATACGAAGCTGTGTTGTTCCGTTTGAACCCTGCGGAGAGTCAACGCTTGCATTCTCAACGATGATGAGACCTGTGCCGCCCTTTGCTCTCTGCTCATAGTAGTTGATGTGGAGAAAGCTCATTTCTCCGTTCTGCTCACCGTAGTTAGTTCCCATTGGAGTCATGACGATACGGTTCTTTACTGTCATTCTGCGTACAGTAATTGGCTCAAAAATATGTGGATATTTGTTTTTCATAGTATTTTTTCTCCTTAATCTGCTAACCGGGTGGGCACACGGTAGTGTAAATTGCTCTCATTACATTATAGTTTTGTTTCATTAAACTGATTGTAAATATTTGTGATCAAAGGCTGTGATATACAAAGTATGTGATTTTTTTAACAATCAAAAAGTGCAATGCACTCTTGTTACATTCAAGGTACAGCAAAAATGTATAAATGTCCAATGCATCTTTTATACGAAATCTATAGTTTTTGTCTATCAAATGGTGTATATTATTTCTAGACTTTGTTGTGAGCATTTGCCGGAGGTCCGCTTGCCCTGCGCTGCACACCGGTGGTATATGCTTGATTTATGACGTGTCGTGTGGGAGTTATATGCCGTCTCAAGCAAAAGTGGCGCGGAAAATACTCGTTCAAGCAGCACAGCCTTTAGTATACCAATAAAGTAAAAAGCGCGTTTGATTTTTCGCGCCTGATAAACTCTGTTTGAGGCGGTATTTACTTCCACTAGACTAAGGAATTATGAGAGCATATACCACCGGTGTGCAGCGCAGGGCAAGCGGACCTCCAGCGAATAAATATATAAATACACAGGGGGTGTACTATGAATCTGAGTCAATTGCAGTACTTCAAGGTACTGGCGCAGGAAGAACATTATACGAGAGCGGCACAGATGCTGTCGATTACGCAGCCGTCTTTAAGCCATGCAATCTCACAGCTAGAGCAGGAGCTTGGCACGCGTTTGTTTGAGAAAAAGGGAAGAAATGTCGTGCTGACCAGATATGGGAAGATGTTTCTGCCGTATGTTGAGGAATCATTAAAGGTGCTTAATGAGGGTGTGCAGCGCATTCAGGAGGTCAATGGCAGCAGGCATGGAATCATACATCTGGCATATATATATACGATGGGAAGTGAGTTCGTGCCAAAGCTGGTGCGTAAATTTCTCGATGCATACCCGGATTATGATATAGAATTTCATTTTACGGTTGGAACAACCGGTGAGATTATAGATGGACTAAAGGATGACAAATATGACATAGTTTTTTCTTCTTATAAGGATGGGGAACAGGATATAGATTTTAAGAAGATTGCAAATCAGAAGCTTGTGCTTGCAGTGCCCATGGACCATCCGCTTTCCATAAAGGACAGTGTGGATTTGCGGGACACAATAGAGTATCCGCAGATTTATTTCGAGAAGGGCAGCGGCCTGCGTCCGGTCATTGACCAGATGTTTGAGGAGATAGGACAGTTTCCGAAGGTAGCCTTCGAGATGGAGGAGGATTCGAGTATGGCGGGTCTCGTGGCGCAGGGCTTTGGAATAGCTGTGATGCCTGATATTCCAATACTTCGGTCACTTTCTGTAAAGACGCTTGATATATACAATCCTCCTTATGAGAGAGCGGTGTATCTGGCAACGCTTAAGCAGAGATATTTATCACCGGTTGCGAAGGCATTTATCAGGTTTGTGATCGAGGAGACTGCCTAGCTGCAGCTTTCCCGCACAAACTCTATGAAGCGCTTGATAGCCGGAAGCTGGTATTTGCCTGTCATGTAGCCCATGTATACAGTGTGTGAGAATGACTCATGCGATACGAGGTGGCGGATGCAGATGTCATCGCGGTGAATCGCATCGACATCTGCGACAAGCGCAATGCCAAAGCCCTGCGCCACAAGGGAGGCGATGCCGTTCTCATCGGGTGACTCACATATGAAGTTTGGCGATACATCATGCTTCTTGAAAAAGCTTCTGGTGTACTTGCCAAGGCCTGAGTGTCTGGCATAGCCGAGCACGGGATAGTCAGCGAAATCCTTGGCTTCCATGGTATCCTTAAGTGTGAGTGGGTGGCCGGGAGGCAGTATGGCAACTATTTCCTGCCTTATAATAGGAACAAAATCAATACCATTTTCATCTGGCGAGTATGAACCGAAAATTATGTCATACCTGCCTTTTTTTAATCCCTCAATATTCACAGAGGTGATGTCCTGAAAGAAATTGAACGTGATATTTTTATTTTCCTTTTCGGTGAGGAAAGAGCTCACGATAGTTGGGATAAACACCTTTGCAAGAGGTGATACGTAGGCGATATCGATGTGACCGCCGTCGGTTGCAATCTGGTGCATTTTGCTCTCGGCTCTCTTTACATCGTCCAGAATAGTAGACACGTGTTCTAAAAAAATCTCCCCGGCCTTGGTCAGTATTACATTCCTGCCTCTCTTTTCAAATAAAGTGACGCCAAGCTCGTCCTCTAAAGCAGCTATCGAACGGCTGAGGCTTGGCTCTGTGATATTCATTTTTTCGGCAGCCTGATTGAAGTGTTCCAGAACTGCCGCTTGGTAAAAATAACTTAATTGATTGAGTGTCATGTATAAATCTCCGTAAAATAATAGATACAGTCTATGAATTGCAAATATTATAGCCTAAATTTGTGCATATTATAACATGATTAGTACAGTAATGCTATTAAAAAATAACAAAATAAGCATTGGAAGTACCAAAAATAATGCGTTATAATATCATTATCAAAGGTTGTTAAGTTTTTAACGAAGTGGGCATCGTTGAAAACATAGCTAAGTAAAATACGAATAATCAATATTATCACATTTAAAAATGAAGGAGATTTAATCATGGCAGAGAGAATCACAGGACACACAGAACTCATCGGACTTATGGCTTACCCAATCAGACATTCAAGCTCACCGGCAATGCACAATGAGGCATTTGCATATCTTGGACTTGACTACGCTTATCTGGCATTTGAGGTTGATAACAACACTCTCGAGGATGCGGTTAAGGGAATCAGAGCATTAAAGCTTGTAGGCTCTAATGTATCAATGCCAAACAAGACAGTTGTAGGACAGTACTTAGACAAGCTTTCACCTGCAGCAGAGCTTTGCGGAGCTGTAAATACAATAGTAAACGAGAACGGAGTACTCACAGGACACATCACAGACGGTATCGGCTTCATGCAGGCGCTCAAGGATAACGACATCGATGTTATCGGAAAGAAGATGACAATCGCAGGAGCAGGCGGAGCTGCTACAGCAATTGAAATCCAGGCTGCACTTGACGGCGTAAAAGAAATCTCTATTTTCAATATCAAGGATGCATTCTTTGAGAGAACCTTACAGACGGCAGAGAAGATCAAAAAGGCAGTGCCGGAGTGTGTGGTCAATGTATATGACATTGCAGATACTGCAAAGATGACAGAAGAGATCCAGTCAAGTGATATCTTTGCCAATGCCACGATCGTTGGAATGAAGCCGATGGATGACCAGAGTGTTGTAAAGGACCTGTCTGCATTCCGTCCGGGACTTGTCGTTGCAGATGCAGTATACAATCCGGAAGAGACAAAACTCCTTCGCGAGGCAAAAGAAGCAGGATGTACCTGTGTCGGAGGAAAGGGAATGTTGTTATGGCAGGGAGTTGCCGCATTCAAACTTTACACCGGACAGGATATGCCGGTTGAGGATGTGAAGAAATTATTCTTCAGCTAGGATATATCGGTGGATGGTACGAAGAAACGCCTTAACCAGAAATGGGAAGTCTGGTTGGGCGAAAAATGGATCATGCAGATTGGTTTTGCCCGTTTTCAGGGTATAATTAGAGAAAAATGAAACATATTGGATGAAAAAAATATGTTTCATGTGTAAATAGCCCAGGATTTTTGGAAATCCCGGGCTATTCTCTTCATTATGAGTGGTATACACCCATTTTAATTATTTTGAAGGGGAAAATTCAGCATTTATGGGTGAAACAAATAGGAAAGAAGAAAGTTACGCCCATTCTGTAATCATATCATGTAAAAAATCAGCATATGATCGTGATTTACACTTGCTTCGCTCGGCAGTCTTATCATATCTTACAGATAATCATGTTTTGCAAGTACGTTTAAGATATTACGTCCCTCTTCAGTACCCTCAATGATTCTTCTTGCACGTTTGCTGTCACCGATATTTATGATTTCTACGTTAGTATCTGCGAAAGCTTCCTCTAACTGGTCTAATACAGGGTTGTTTGCTCTCATTCCGAGGCAGATGAAACCATAATCAAATGGAATTTCTTCGATCTCACCCTGAGGATTCTTTACGATGAAACGATCGTTCTGAACTTCCTGCAGAGCAGTGTTGGTCATCTGTTTTACGTTGTATTTTGCCATTTTGGCATTTGTATCACATTTTGTAACCGGATCAAGACCGTTTCCGATCATTGGAAGCATCTCTACCATGGTTACGTCAGAACCGCGCTCGGTAAAGAATTCCATCACGTCAAGACCTACGGCACCA
>OHPE01000321.1_pt1 | contig 10310 bp, 9 predicted proteins | sample 1577691 | NCBI WGS metagenome assembly OHPE01 (sample SAMEA3879501, study PRJEB24766) | human gut metagenome | biome: human-associated habitat; feature: feces | place: USA | collected 1985/1987
ATAAATTTTTTTCTGACCGCCTCCACACTTTGATACACAGCCACTTTGGAGCAGCCGCACAGCACACCAATCTCTGCAAGGCTCAGTCCCTCAAGCGCATAGAGCAGGAACCGGCGGCGCTGGGCCTCAGTACAGGTGTCCAGAACAGCCATCAGCTCATGCAGCGTTTCCATGTGGCAAAGATATTCTTCCGGCGTTTCTCCGTAGGCTCCTACGCCTTCGGTGGTAATGATGTACTCGTCAAACTCCCGGCCATCCCAATGCCGCCGCTGTTCATGGAACAGGTTCTCCGTTTTGTGATCGGCCCGGTCAAGAAATTCATAGACTTCCAGCGTGACCTCCACGGCCACAGCTTGTCCGTTATAATTGATGGTAACTTCCATCTGCCTTTCCTCCATTCAGATTTTTTCGGGAAAATCTGAATGGGGCGGCGGAGAACGGCACCGGGGATAAAGTTCGGGCCATGCTGGCCCGATGTTACGGCTCCACAGGGACAAAAAAGCGCCCGGACGGCATAAAGCCATACGAGCGTAATAGAGTATATTTTGCTGTTTAGTTACATGGTATAGTGCATACTTCTGACCGCATTGCTCCGCTGCTGGGAACAGGCTTTTTTTAGCTGGTGCAGGTCATGGGGACTGTGAAAAAAGGCAAAAATAGACACGGCGGCAATCCTCCTATGTGCCGCCGTGGATTTACACGGTGTTAGGTCGTCGTTGGTTTAGGGTAGACGAAAAGAAACGGCGGCTCTGATTTCTCAAAACCGCCGCCAGGGTATCTAGAGTAAGCGCACAAAATCAACCTGCCCAGCTACGGTTTTTTTCTTTCCCCATTAGGCGGGGCAGGTTTAAAAGAATATGAAAAGCCGATAACAGCAGTCATGTTAGCCTGCGTGTTATCGGCTCTGCGTCTATGCGTCTGGCTCTCTAATAACGGATATATTCAGTTGCTTTACATGAATGAGCGTTTCCTGTTTACATTTTGGACAGAACAAGGGGAAATTCCTTAATTCCGTGTCAATTCGTATTTTTATTCGGGTTTTATTATGGCATATAGGACAACTAACCCAACTTGTCTCTTTCATCAAAATTACCCCGTAACTTGATGTTTCTTTGATATATTTTTTGTTAGTCTATAAAATACGAATATCAATCCAACATTAAGGATGATCATAAAGACCGGCTGGCTCATACCGAAATATGTTTTCATATCAGAAAATATACCGTTTGCATGAAGCATAAAAATCGGGCAAATTTCCTGCATTTTTTGTAAAACAGGAAGGCTATCATTAAAATCAAACACAACTGGCAAGAAGCAGATGACGCAAGAAGTAATAAGCGCTGTAACAGGAGAACTCATTTGAGCACTTAAAAACAATGTAATAGTTGTCAAGGCTACAATCCCCAAAATATTCAATATTACAGAGATAAAGAACATTTGCAAAAAGGTCAAATTATATATTGAAGAAGCATAATGTAATGAAGATTGAATGCTTACATTCCACCCCTGTAACCCATAGGTACAGCCATACAGAACTAAATTTAGCAGTAAATACAAGAGGTATGTGCCAATTACAACTTCCAAGGCCGCTATAATTTTTGAAGTTGTGAGTTTGGTTCGGCCATACCGAGCCGAATAAATAATGCTATCTGTATGAAGTGCATACTCTTCTGAGAAAACAGGAGATAGAGTGATTACAACAATTAAACATATCATTATGGACAAGATGCTCCCCATTCCAGATAATAGCTTATCCCAGCCATCGCAATATCCTAAAGTCACAGTTGGACTATTTGGATATGCTGTTTCGAGTGACTTAAAACTACCATCAGAATTTGTCAAATATTCCAGAATCGCCGCTTGGTCACGATAAACATGAACAGCAGAAAAAGCAGAATTTTCATCTTGTCCAACAGTTGCTTGTTTTGCTTGGTCGATTTTTTCTTGCATAGTAAGTAATGTATTTTGAGAGAGTTTTCCTTCAAATATTTCTGCTACTTCCTTCCGTTGTTCAATGGCTGTAAAACCGCTTGCTAATGCCATTTTTTCAAGGTCATAATCATAGAAAACATTTTGATAATTAAATTGAAAAAAGAAAAAATAGGCAACGATAAGAACCACACCAGCTAAAAACAACATTCGTGTTTGCTTTCTCGAACATATTTTATTTCGTTCTGCTTTTATCATTTCATTCATGCTCGGATACCTCCGCAAAATAGTATAAATACAAATCTTCCAATGTTGGATCAACATTCCAAGCGGTTCTGCATGGTGCTTCTTGAGAAATAATCCTCAGCCGTTCTGCACCATTATTATGTTTCAGATTTGCTGTTACATAGTTCAATTCTAATTCTTCGGCCTCTTTTCGAGATACATCACATTCCCAAACACATTTTTCAATCGGCTTCAAAATTTCTTCTGGAGAACCATGTTGAATTAACTCGCCATTTTTCATAATCAGAATCTCATTTGCGATATATTCAACATCAGAAACAATGTGAGTGGACAAAATTACAATTTTATTTTCTGCCAAAGAACTAATCAGATTCCTAAACCGCACCCGCTCTTTCGGGTCAAGTCCAGCTGTAGGTTCATCCAAAATCAAAATACGGGGATCGTTTAGTAATGCTTGAGCAATTCCCAAGCGTTGTTTCATACCGCCGGAAAAAGTTTTGATTTTTTCGTTTTTCTGTGTGAGCAGATCAACAACCTGCAACAGCTCCATTGTGCGATTATGGGCTTTTTTAGGCGGCAGCCCCTTTATTGCAGAGATATACATCAAAAATTTATACGCTGTAAAGTTAGGATAATAGCCAAAATTTTGTGGCAGGTAGCCTAAGATATTACGATATTTCTCGCCCAAATCATGAATGTTTTTCCCGTTAAAAAAAATTGCTCCTTTCGTTTCAGTTTGGACATCGCAAATCATTCGCATCAAAGTTGTCTTGCCCGCACCATTTGCCCCGAGTAGACCATAAACACCATTTGTTAATTTTGCGCTGAAATGATTTACAGCTTTTTTTCTTCCATATTCTTTTGAAAGATCATTTATTGTAAGTTCCATATCAATTCTCCAATCATTTTTTCTTTTTTCAAGTACAGTTGAAGTGTTTTCCCTAATAGGATAATGGATAACACATAAAATCCAATCCATCCCCAGAACATAGACGCTTCAAAAATAAATCGCTGATGAAGTACAAGAGAAAATGTTCCAGAAAGAAAAATCATACAAGCAATTAAATGATACAAGCTATCGTTTGTCCTGCTTTTCGCACATATAAAAAGATAACAAGTGCAAGAAATATTAAACGGAATCAAACCATACAACACCATTTCAATCATTGATTTCTGGTAAATATATGCCATTGAAATTAAAATGACTGTTATTAGGAAAAGGTTGATTACTCCAATAATCAGCATACGACCTGCTATAATTTTTACCAGCGTTGTTCTACTAGACTGTTCAATTTCCCACATACCATAGATGTTGCTTTTAGATATTTCTATTGCACCTAATAACGCAAGGAATGGAACCATAACTGCAAGGATTGTCAATGGATAATAAAATGGAACCCTCCATTGGCCCAGGATACATGCTAATAATACTGCACATATAGTGAGTATTATTTGAATAATCCAGAAAGAAAGCGGCAGAAATTGAAGTTGGTTCAATATAATATCTCGCATTGAATTTTTATTGAATTCAGAACTATTCATGTAACTTTTTCCAGCTACGATTACTGCTTCAATTTTAGGTTCAGATGGAGCAGGCGTTTCACAACTCTGCAACCATTCTAATACACCATTTTGTTTTTGGGTCATACATTATCGCCTCCTCTAAAATCAGCCAAATATCGTTCCAGTTTTTTAATCCCCTGTTGGAGCCTAGATTTTACAGTAGAAACACTCGCTTTTGTAATGGTTGCAATCTCTCGGATTTTCAAATCATAATAAAATCGTAAAATGATGACCTCTTTTTGATAGTCCGGTAATGTGTTGATTGCATATTGAACTTGCGCTTTAAGTTCGTTAAGCTCAATTTTTTCAAAGGCATTATCAGTATCTTCTATATCTTCAAGAGTTTCTAAATCCATATACAGGGGTTTTGCTTTCTTAGTATAATTGTTACAGGTATTAACAGCAATCGTTAGCAGGTAGTTTTGAAATTTCCCTATCTTTCGTACTGATTGAATATTCTCCAACAATTTCAAGAAAACATCTTGTGTAATATCTACGGCGGTATCTGGATCGCCGTTCAATCGCCGACAACAAAATAGATAAATTGACTGATAATATTTTCGGACAATTATCTCAAATGCATCTGTGTCACCCGACTGGATTTTTTTTATTAGTATGAAATCTTCGATACCTTGTCACCGCCTTCCATGTGTAAAACGCCTTACACTTAATATACAACTGAGTAACCCAAAAGGATTTAACTTTAGAAATTTTTCTTTTACTTTTTTCATTTCCCTTGACATTAACTTAGGAGGACTGACAGACGAGGACGGTTTAATGCTCACACAACATTTGTTGGAGCGTTTTCCAGATCAAAAAATAGTCATTCTCTCTGGCTATAATCTTCCTGTTTATCGCAAAGAAGCAAAGAAGATCGGTGCAGTAGAATTCCTTGCACAGGGAACGATTTATCCGGATGTCATTGAATCCGGTCTTGGAAAATCTGCAACGATTAAGTCTCACCATAATGTAGGCGGACTTCCTGATTATGTAGATTTCAAGGAAATCATCGAACCGCTCCGCGACCTTTTCAAGGATGAGGTTCGTAAAGCAGGTCTGGAGCTTGGAATTCCGGAAAGACTGGTATTCCGTCAGCCATTCCCGGGACCGGGACTTGGTATCCGTATTATCGGAGAAGTAACGGCAGATAAGGTTCGTATCGTTCAGGATGCGGATTACATTTACCGTGAAGAAATCGCTAAGGCAGGAGTAGAAGGTCTTGGACAGTATTTCGCCGCCCTGACGAATATGCGCAGTGTCGGTGTTATGGGCGATGAGCGTACTTATGATTATGCCGTTGCACAGCCGATTTCATGACTGCCGACTGCGCCCAGATTCCATGGGACGTTTTAAGCACAGTTGCAAACAGAATTGTTAACGAAGTCAAAGGGGTAAACAGAGTGCTGTACGACTGCACGAGCAAACCGCCGGCTACGATTGAGTTTGAATAAGAGCCACAAGTCTTGGAACCCGCTAAACAAGCGGCTTCCGAGACTTTTTCTTTTGCTCTGCTACTAATTTGCTACTAATAGCAACTACTCTGTATCACATCGTTTTGGTGGCAAATTAGTATAGGTTTGTGTTAAATTATCTTTCTTTGAGGCATCTGTATTATTTTGGCAGATGTCTTATTTTTTGTTAATGGTGCTGGACCATATGGAAGATTTGCTGCTTTAAGTAATGGATTTCCATCTGGTGGTTCTGGTGTTGGTGTAACATTTGCTGCAGCTGCCAGTTGCTCCAGATTGTTCACGAGCTCCTGTTGCTTATGTGGAAACAGATGGGAGTATGTGTTCAGTGTTGTGGATACTTTCTCATGTCCAAGCCTGTCTGCGAGGACTAATGCATCACAGCCCTGATTTATGAGCAGGCTGGCGTGTGAGTGACGAATGTCATGGATTCGTATCTTTTTTACACCTATGTTTTTGCAACCTCTTAACATCTCATGTGAGAGATATGATTTTGTTACCGGGAACAGCCTTTCATCTGCGTCAAGCATATATCTTGACTGGATATAGTCTGATAGCTCCTGGCAGAGAAAATCCGGAATCGGAATCTTTCGCTTACTTTTTCTTGTTTTAGGTGATGTAAATACATCTTTTCCTCCTATCCGCTGATATGTTCTGTTGATGGATATTAGCTTATTATCAAAGTCAATATCAGTAGGTGAGAGAGCAAGCAATTCACCTTCACGCATACCTGTCCAGTACAGGACTTCAAAACAGATATATGATAATGGCTTGTCTTTTACGCCCTCACGGAAAGCAATATATTCATCGTAAGTCCAGTAATCCATTTCCTCAGCCTTTGCTTTTCCAATGGTCCCTGCCTTGCCGCAGGGATTGGTGTTGAGATCATAGAACCGCTTGGCGTAATTGATGATGCAGTTAAGCTCCGTGTTAATCTTTTTCAAATAGGTCTGGGAGTAATTATTCGGCGAACTCATAAGCTTCGCCTGCCATCTTCGTACATCAGAGGCTTTGATTTCATTTATCGGCTTGTTACCGAAAAATGGAAGAATATGCGTCTGTAGTACCGCCTTTTTTGTCAGAAGAGTTGACTGCTTAAGTCTTGCAGCCATATCCTCCATATAAATTTCATAAAGGTTTTGAAATGTCATGTCAGGATTGGCAGACTGCTTTTCCAGAAAGTCCCTTTCAAATCCTAAAGCTTCCTTTTTGGTGGCGAAGCCTCTTTTCCACTTCTGTTTCTTGATTCCCTGCCAGTTCGTGTAATAGAACTTGGCGAACCATTTACCAGTTTTTTCATCTTTGTAAGCTGGCATAAATATCATCTCCTTTTTGTAAAATTGTTGTGCAATCATCAAAAGGCTATGATATAATCTACTTGTTCAGGGTGATTATAAAGCCTTCGGGTCAATCACTTACATAGCTTCGGTTATTCCTTTTGCGAGAAGGAGTGTGCCGGAGCTTTTTCTTTACTAAAGGTGTAAGCCTGCAATTATGCAGTTTCTGAATCGGTTTCATTATCCAGTCTGGAATCCTTATAATATGCTAACATATCTGATTTCCATGAATCAAACTTTTCTTTTGAAAGCTTGCCTGTCTGAAGCATATTCTTCTTTGTTATCCAGTTTTCCATAAAGAGACAGAAGTCTGCATCATATTTTCCATTGCCTTTGCCATCAACCTTAATCCCGGCAGTCCATTCAGGACTTTCAGGAGGTTTGGTGTTGGTCAGCTCAAATGAAAAATCAGTAAGTTCAGTTATGGCAAAGAGAGCATTGATTACATCTGACATAGTGTGGAATTCATATGCCGGATATTCAGCGGTCGTATTATCTTTTGGAGTATTAGTAACTTTTGCAAATAAAATCTCCTGCCATGGAACATTTAATTCATTTGCAATCTGTTTTAAAACATCTATCTTTAATAGTATTTCACCAGATTCATATTTCTGGATAGTACGTTCTGATTTACCAAGCCGCTGTGCAAACTCCTTTTGCGTGATTTTCTGTGCCCTGCGCTGCTTCTGTATTGCCTTTCCGATTTCCTCAGGAGAAGACATAGTAAATTTAATGGAATCAGAGAAAGCCATTCTGTTCACCCTCCTTTATATGAAATAGTCCGTTGTAAAGATGCGTATCAGATTGATATTAAATGAAATACGTATCAGTAAGTGACTTATTTATGATTGTACGATTACTTTATCATAAACAAAAACGAATTGCAAGTGCGTAATTATAAAAAGTTCTATTGACAAATTCTGAAAAGGATATTAAGATAAACACGAACAATAAATACGGATTAAGCAAAGAACAGGATAGCTGCTTTGTGAAAACACGTATTTAAAATAACAATTTATGAAAGGAGAAGCTACATGAAGGGTATAAAGGAAGCATTCATAGATGCAGGTGAGATAAGCCAGATGCTTGGTATCGGGATGACAAAGGCATATGCAATTATAAAGGAATATAATGCAGAGCTTGAGGCAAAAGGTTATTTCACCATGCGGGGCAAATGTCCAAGGAAGTACTTTGAACAGAAAATCTATGGTTACGAAGATTATTACAATCCGGATTATGAGCCGCAGCGTAACCGGAGCAAGGTTGCAGAAGAAATGGATTATGAAACGGCAGTTGGGGATTCTGTGATAAGTGAACAGGATGAAATGGATATACCGCCTGAAACAAATGGGGTGCAGGAAGCGGACGCAGATATAGAAGAAAATGTGATATCGGAAGCGGATGCAATGGCAAAAGAGATAACTGAATAGGCGAAACCGGTGTGGGGGCAAAAAGTGCCGCCAAAACATGAAAATGGGGGCAAAAAGCGCCCCCAAAACCACAAAGTGGGGGCAGAAAGCGCCCCCGCACAAATCAGAGCCGAAAAAGTGTGGAGGCAAAAAGCGCCGTCAAAATGCAAAAGTGGGGGCAAAAAGCGCCACCACTCAGATAAGCGAGAAAAAAGTTATGGTGGCGGAATGTGCCATCAAAATGGAAAAGTGGTGGCGGAAAACGCCACTAAAACAGTAAAGTGATGGCAAAAAGTGCCACCATATCAGTAATTGTGGTGGAATATTAACCACCACATATCATATACAGGGTGCAGGTGCTCCTGCCAAGACGGAAAATTATGTAAACGCTGATGCGTTTATATTTTTTCGGGAAAAGGTCCGACCTTTTCCGCATCTTGCAAAACCAGTGAACACTACTTTTAGAAAGGATGAAAAAAGCAATGGTACAGATAAAAAGAGATTGGTTTGATACAGCATTGAAAAATTACGAAAGGGGAGAAACGTATGGCAGATGGAAAGAGAAGATACAAGTCTGACAGGAAAGATTATAAGATATCTGTGAAGCTATCAGAGAAAGATATGGATATTCTAAAAGCAGCACTTAAACGAACAGGAATAACAGCAAGTGCATATATAAGAGAATTGATCCGGACAGGCGGCAACATTGATACAAGTTATCCAGAGGACAGGGCAAGAGTAATCCGTGTTATTGCCGGTATTGCAAATAATATTAATCAGGCAGTAAAGCTTGGCAATTCGCAAGGCAGATTGTATTACAGAGACATTGACAAGCTGCAGAACAGTCTGGATGATGTAAAGAAAACATTTGGGGAGATGCTGGAAGTATGGCGATTACAAAGATCCTGAATATTATGGAATCAGAGGGCAGAAATCCGGCATCGCACCTGAAGAATGCTTTGGAATATATCCAGAATCCGGATAAGACGGAAGAATGCGTACTGGTTGGCGGGATCAACTGCCTGCCAGACACTGCATTTGAGCAGATGGAAGAGACAAAGAATATATTTCATAATACAGGTAAAAGACAAGGCTATCATGTGATTATATCGTTTTCGCCGGAAGAAAAAGTAACTGCAGAGCAGGCAATGTATGTGCTGGAGCACTTTGCGAAGGATGTGCTTGGTGATGATTATGAAGCTGTGTATGCAGTCCATACTAACAGGGAGCATATGCATGGACATCTTATCTGGAATAGCGTCAGCATGACGACGGGCAAGAAATACAATTCACCGAAAGGCAACTGGAAGAATCATCTCCAGCCTATTACAAATAAATATTGTGATGAACTTGGACTTTCCATTATGCCGGCAGAGTACAGCAGGAATCCAAAAAATATCAGCAGGGACAAGTGGGAAAAGGAAATGTCCATGAAAGAGATAATTCTCAGGGATGCCAAGATGTGTGCATATGCAGCCGGGAATGTGGATCATTTTAAATATCTGATGAAAAGACTTGGATATGTATTTAAGAAAGATGCGTGGATGGAGGTGCAGGCACCGGGATTTCAGTATTATCATAAACTGGCAAAGCTGGACGAGATGTTTTCAGAAGATATGTTACGGCATCATGTGGATATGCCTTGGATGGCAAAGCCTTACTTTTATTCGTCAGATATCAGGGGATTGCACAGGGAAAAGCTGTCACCATATCAGAAGAAGTTTTATGCAAAACTGTATAGGTTAAGGATTGTAGAACAAAAGCGTTTTGTAGTAGGTGGAGCAAAGTATACAGAGGATTTGAAAAGGTTTCATCAGTTACAGGACGAATATCTGCTACTTGTAAATAATGACATCAAAAGTGTTGTGGAGCTTGTGGATTTCATAGGTGAGCAGAAAGAAAAGATTCAGCAGATTGAGGACAGACAGCATGAGATATACAGAGAAAGCTCAAGACGGAAACGCAGTATTAAGAATGAAGAGCAGTACCGGGAATATCAGATATGGCACATGGAAGTGCAGGAAGAACTGGATGAGCTTAAGCAGGAGAAAAGGGAAATTAAGAGGAAGATACAGCTTGCTGATGACATTATAAAAGAAGATTTGTATACGGCTTATTATGCGGTGTCGGGGAAAGAAGAAATTATTGCTGACAGAGATGTTGAGATACCAGGGATGGAAGAGGATACTGATGTTGAGCTTGATAGAAATGTTGAGGTGATGAATCCTGACAATAATCAGAATGAAATAAGCAGACAGAAAGAGCAAGCTGATAGTGCGAGAAAACAACAGACTGGTTTAGAGGGTATAGGAATACCAGAGGTTCATAATTCGTCTGATGTGAATGTGGCAAGAATG
>OHPE01000324.1_pt1 | contig 10183 bp, 8 predicted proteins | sample 1577691 | NCBI WGS metagenome assembly OHPE01 (sample SAMEA3879501, study PRJEB24766) | human gut metagenome | biome: human-associated habitat; feature: feces | place: USA | collected 1985/1987
GCATCTCCAGCGTCGTATCCTCGATCTTCATGCCCTTGTCGGCCGAGATCACGGTCGCACCCGTCAGGACGGCGATGTCTTCGAGCATCTCCTTGCGGCGGTCACCGAAGCCCGGAGCCTTGCAGGCGGCGATCTTCAGCGTGCCGCGGAGTTTGTTGACAACCAGCGCCGAAAGGGCCTCGCCGTCGACATCCTCGGCGATGATCAGCAGCGCACGGCCGCTCTGGGCCACCGGCTCCAGCACGCCCATCAGCTCCTTCATCGTCGAAACCTTCTTGTCCGTGATCAGGATATAGGGCTTTTCGAGCTGGGCCTCCATCTTTTCCGTGTCGGTGATGAAGTAAGCCGAAATGTAACCGCGGTCGAACTGCATGCCCTCGACGACCTCGGAATAGGTCTCGGCGGTCTTGCTCTCCTCGACGGTGATGACGCCGTTCTGGCTGACCTTCTCCATGGCCTCGGCAATGAGCTTGCCGATGTGCTCGTCACCGGACGAGATCGCGCCGACACGCGCGATGTCGCCGCTGCCGCTCACGGGCTGGGAGTTGGTGCGGATGGCATCGACGGCCGCCTCGGTCGCCTTCTGGATGCCGCGGCGCATGACCATCGGGTTTGCACCGGCGGCGAGGTTCTTCAGACCCTCGCGGATCATCGCCTGCGCCAGCACAGTGGCGGAGGTGGTGCCGTCGCCCGCGACGTCGTTGGTCTTGGTGCTCACTTCGCGGATGAGCTGCGCGCCCATGTTCTCGAACGCGTCCTCAAGCTCGATCTCCTTTGCGATCGTCACACCGTCGTTCGTGATCAGCGGAGCGCCGAACTTCTTGCCCAGCACCACGTTGCGGCCCTTGGGGCCGAGGGTGATCTTGACGGTATCTGCAAGCTGATCCACGCCGCGCTGCAGCGCCTTGCGTGCTTCTTCACCATAAATGATCTGTTTTGCCATAATGAAAGCCTCCTAATGAATCCAAGCGGTAGTGTCTTACTCGACGACGGCCAGAATGTCGCTCTGGCGCACGATGGAATACTCCTCGCCGTCCACCTTCACGGTGGTGCCGGAGTACTTGCCGACGATCACGCGGTCACCGGCGGCGACGGTCATCTTCACTTCGTTGCCGTCCACCATGCCGCCCGGGCCGACTTCGACGACCTCGAACATCTCGGGCTTCTCCTGCGCGGATGCTGCCAGGATCAGGCCGCTCTTGGTCTTTTCCTCGGCCTTGAACTGCTTGAGGATCACACGGTCTGCCAACGGTTTGAGTTTCATAATCTATATGCCTCCTAATATTGAATACAAAAAAGCGATGCGTTAGCACTCAATTCCTCGGAGTGCTAACGCATCATACTATACCACAATTTTTCGGATTATCAAGCCCCTGGCGAAATTTTTTTGTAAACGTTTTATGACCGCGTTTTTTCGTCAGGAATGGACAAATTCGCGCGTCTCGTGGCCGCCCGCGGTCTCGGGGTGGAAGAAGGCCATATTCGCCGGCACGAGGAAGTTCACGCCGCCGGGGATGAGGTCGAAATTCACGTGCTTGCTGTAGAGCGCCTCGCCGTCGACGTTCACGACGAGCTCGTTTTCGCTGTCGATCTCAAGATGGTCGCCCTCGAGGTGGGTGATGAGATTTGCCAGCTCACGGTAGCGGCCCTTGGCGTACTTGCCGACGAGCCGGATGAACGTCAGACGCGACACATCGCGCACGACGAGAAACTCCAGCTTGCCGTTGTCGGGCATGGAGTCGGGGATGGGGTTGAAGCCGCCGCCGTAGAACCGGCCGTTGCACGCGCAGATGAGCGACGTGCCGCCGGAATACTCCATGCCGCAGCCGCGCACGGTCAGCGGCTGGGCGATGCCCTTGAAGAGGTTCGCCACGGCGGAGAAAATGTAGCTGTCGTGATACTGGTGCACCTCGGTGCCGATGCGCGCGTCGATGCCGACCGAGCAGATGTTGAGCGCGTAGCGCCCGCAGCACTCGATGATGTCGAAGGGGCGCACCTCGCCGTGCACGAGGTCGGCAAGGTCGGAAAAGCGCGTCTTTTCCTCGCCGAACATCTTGATGAAGTCGTTGCCCGTGCCGCAGGGGAAGTGCGTCACGGCAACATTGCTGCGGCCGGCGGCGCCGTTGACGCACTCGTTGAGCGTGCCGTCGCCGCCGCAGGCATAGAATCGCAGCTCCTCGCCGCTCTGGCACAGGCGGCGGGCGATCTCCGTGGCGTGGCCCTGCTTCTTGGTCAGCAGGCACTGCACCTCCAGCCCGTGATCCTGCCGCAGCTTCTCCGCCATGTCATAGATCTTCTGGCGGCTGTCGGACTTGCCCGCCGTGGGATTGATGATGAAAACGTGCTTCATAGCAAACGCCTCCCGGTTCTTTAAGAAAAAGTTACAAAGGCTATTGTAGCATCAGGGCAGAAAATTGAATGAACAAATTGAAAACTTGTGGGGAAAACCGTGGGATATTGACGGAGCCCTTACACATTGCCGTACATGAACAGGTCGCACTTGATCATGCCGTTGTAGAGCTTGCGCTTCTTGTCCGCCGGACGGCCGAACGTGCGCTCAAACTCCGTGTGCGACGACAGGAGGTAGAGCTTCCAGTGCTCCGTTTTGGCGTAGGCTGCGCCGAAGGCGGCGTAGAGCGCCTCGGCCTCGCGCTTTTCCATCAGGCGCTCGCCGTAGGGCGGATTCGTGACAATGACGCCGCGCTCGGTCGTCTGCGCGAATTCGCGCGCGTCGGCGACGGCGAACGTGATGCAGTCGTCCACACCGGCGCGGCGGGCGTTGTCGCGCGCCATGGCGACGGCGCGGGGGTCGATGTCGGAGGCAAAGATGTGATACGCGCCGTGAAATTCCCGCGCACGCGCCTGTTCGCGCGCATCCTGCCAGACGGCCTTGTCCAGCCACGCCCACTGCATGGCGGCAAAATCGCGCCGGATGCCGGGGGCACGGCCTTTCGCGGCCAGCGCCGCCTCGATGGCGATGGTGCCGCTGCCGCAAAACGGGTCGCAGAAGTCACCCCGGCCGCGGTAGCCCGCGATGTCCACGAGTGCGGCGGCCAGCGTCTCGCGCAGGGGCGCGGCCACGTGCGCCGGACGGTAGCCGCGCTTGTGCAGCGGCGTGCCGGTCGTGTCGAGGTAAAGCGTGGCCGTGTCGTGCACGAGCGAGAACTGGATCTGATACAAGGCGCCGGTCTCGGCGAACCAGCCGACGCGGTAGCGCCGCTTGAGCGACTCGACGACGGCTTTTTTGATGATCTTCTGGCAGTCGGGCACCGAGTGCAGCGCCGACTCCAGACTGTAGCCCTTGACGGGGAAGGCCGCGTCCGCCGGCAGATAGTCCGCCCACGGCAGGGCCTTGACGCCCTCAAAGAGCGCGTCGAACGTCGGCGCGGGGAAGCTGCCCAGCTCGAGCAGCACGCGCTCGCCGAAGCGGCAGCGGATGTTCATGCGCGCGATGTCCTCATCCGTGCCGGTGCAGTGCACGCGGCCGTTTTCGGGCATAACATCGCGCAGCCCCATATGGCGCAGCTCATTGCCGAGCGGGCCCTCGAGCCCGAACAGGCACGGCACGCACAGTTTGTGGTCAGGCATCGGGCGTGTCCTCGGTTTCTTCGGATTTTTCGGGCTGCACGGTCTCAGCCTCCGGCTCGGCCTCCGGTGCGCTGTCTGCCTCCAGTGCGGTCTCGGGCTTCGCTTCCGTCTCGGGCGTCATGTCCACGAGCTCGAAGGTGATGTCCGGCAGCTTTTCCTGCTCATACTTGCCGCAGAGAATGCGGATGAGCACCACGATGGCGTAGATCAGGCAGGCGACGGCGGCGACCGTCAGCCCCTCGACCCAGCCCTGCGGGATGCTGCCGACGGTGTCCACGCGCACGATCTCGTCGGGCAGGTAGTCGGCCGCGTCCTCACTGTCGCCGATCGCGCCGATCTGCTGCAGGTAGGCGTGGTTTTCCGTGTACCAGTCGTAGAGCGCGGACGAGACGGCCTCCGGCATGGTCTTGACCGTACCGGTGACGCGGATGAAGCTGTCGACCGAGTAGCTCTGGCCGGAGAGAACGCTTGTCGTCGCGTCGGCAATGGTCTTGACCGAGGCGTTCCAGCGCGCGGGGAAGCGGAAGGCCACGAGCTTGCCGCCGATGGGCACAACGCCGTACTGCGCGCTGCCGCCGTTGGGGTCGGAAAACGTGTTGAGGATAAAGACGATGTCATGCTGCACGAACGTGCCGGGGTCGGCATCGAATGTGCCGGCGATCTCGTGCGCGCCGCGGGCGATGCGGAACACGCCGAAGCCGGACGCCGCCAGCAGCACGATGGCCGCCAGCAGACCGGCCACACCGCGCCGGAGCGCGTGACGCGCGCGGACGCTCATGGGCTTTTTCTCCGCCGGAGCGGGGGCTTCGGCAGTACCGGCTTCGCTGGCGGGGACTTCTTCCGGCTGCGCGCACGCTTCGGGCGCATCGGTCTCCGGAGCGTCCGGTGCGGCGTTGTCGTTGATGATTTCTTCGGGGGTCTTGTGTTCGTCCATGATGGGCTCCTTTCTCAGATCGTGGCGGCGCTGTCGAGCATGGCGTCGAGCACGCAGCAGGCGAGCGCGGCCTCCATGACGGGGATCGCGCGCGGGGCAAGGCACGGGTCGTGCCGGCCGTTGATGCGCAGCGGCGTCTCCTCCATGGTCACGAGGTCGACCGACGGCTGCTCGCACGCGATCGACGGCGTCGGCCGCAGGGCCATGCGCACGACGAGCGGCATGCCGTTGGTGATGCCGCCGTTGATGCCGCCGGCGTTGTTGGACGCCATGGTGATGCGCCCGTTTTGCAGGCGGATGGGGTCATTTGCCTCACTGCCGCGCATTTCGGCAAGGGCGAAGCCGCGGCCGAACTCCACGCCCTTCACGCCGGGAATGGCGTAGAGCATGCCGGCAATGCGGCTCTCCATGCCGCCGAAGAGCAGCCCGCCGACGCCGGCGGGCACGCCCGTGACGACGCACTCAAGCTCGCTGCCGACGGAGTCACCGGCGCTGCGCGCATCGAGGATGGCGCGCTTCATGTCGAAGTTGAGCTCCTTGCCCGTCGCCTGACCGACGCGCACGGCGTTGGCCGTGATCGTGATGCCGCGCCGCTCGAGGATCTGGCGGCAGACCGCCCCGGCAAACACGAGGCACGCCGTGAGCCGGCCGCTGAACGGGCCGCCGCCGCGCAGGTCGGCATGACCGCCGAAGCGCACGGTCGCGGCATAGTCCGCGTGGCTCGGGCGCGGGATCTCCGGATGGTAGGCCGCGCTGTTCTGGTCCTTGTTGCGGAAGATGGCCGAGATGGGCGCGCCGGTCGTCACGCCGTTGAGGATGCCGCTCATCACGAGCGGGTCATCGGTCTCGGAGCGGTGGGTCGTCAGGTCGGACGAGCCGGGGGCGCGCCGGCGCATCTGGATGCGCACGGCGTCCATGTCAACGGCCTCTCCTGCCGGGACGCCGTCGAGCACGACGCCGATCGCCGGGCCGTGCGACTCGCCGAAAATCGTCACTTTTACACGTTCGCCATAGGTGTTCATGCGGTTGCCTCGCTGTTCGTTCAAAAATAGGTTTACAGTTAACCATACAACATTTTCGCGGTCTTGTAAATGCCTTTTGCGCGCCGGGAGCGCCGCACAGCCGTGCGGGCGCGGATTTTACAGATTGGACATGAAAAAATCGTGCCGGTTGTTTATAATAGAATGCACCATTGGATCATTATGTCCGGCGCGGCGCGCCGGCGAAGGAGGCAACAACACATGAGCCAGAAAGTGCTCGTCGTGGAGGACGATATCAACATCGCGGAATTGCTGCGCCTGTATCTGCAGAAGGACGGCTTCGAGGTGTCGCATGCGGCCGACGGCGGCAAGGCCGTCGAGATGGCCAAGGAGATCCAGCCCGACCTTGTGCTGCTCGATATCATGCTGCCCGTGATGGACGGCTGGCAGGTCTGCCGCGAGCTGCGCAAGACCATGAAAATGCCCATCATCATGCTCACCGCCAAGGGTGAGACCGAGGACAAGGTCTCCGGTCTGGAGATGGGCGCGGACGACTACATCGTCAAGCCCTTCGAGGTCAAGGAGCTGCTTGCGCGCGTGCACGCCGTGCTGCGCCGCACCGGCGACGACGGCAAGCCCCAGAGCAAGAAGCTTACCTTCGACAAGCTCGTCATCAACCTCGACTCCTATGAGCTGATCGTCGACGGCAAAAAGATCGACACCCCGCCCAAGGAGATGGAGCTTTTGTACCACCTTGCGGCGACGCCCAACCGCGTCTACACCCGCAACCAGCTGCTCGACGAGGTGTGGGGCTTTGACTACTTCGGCGACAGCCGCACCGTGGACGTGCACATCAAGCGCCTGCGCGAGAAGCTCGAGGGCGTGTCCGACAAGTGGGCGCTCAAGACCGTCTGGGGCGTGGGCTATAAGTTCGAAGCGGAAGAGACGTAAGTGAAGAGCATCTATTTCAAGAACTTCGCCGCGACTGCCGCCATGGTGCTCTTCAGCTTTCTGATCCTCGGCACGGCGTTCGTGTTTCTCGGCCGCAGCTATGTCATCAGCGAATACCGCGGCAACATGGTCTCCAACGCCGAGGAGGTCAGCCATGCGGCGCAGGCGCTCGTGCGCAGCGGCGAGCTTACGAGCTGGGACCTGCGCATGGTCATCAGCACGCTCGCGCAGTCGACCGGCAACCACATCTTCATCACCGACACCGACGGGACGGTCGTGTCCTGCTCGTGCCGGAACATTGCCTGCGAGCACCTCGGCCGCACGCTCACCGACAGCGCCATGACACAGCTGCGCAGCGACGGCAAGCTCAACCTCATCACGAGCCTCGGCGGGTTTTACAGCTCCGCGCACTACGTCGTCGCCCAGCCGATCACCATCGGCTCGGCCGCGCGCATCGTCGGCTACGTGTTCGTGACGACCAACAGCGCCACGATCATCGACGGCTGGCGCACGTTCGTGTGGGTATTTCTCGCCGCGTCCGCAGCCGTGATGATGATCGCGCTGCTGCTCTCGCTCGTGACGAGCAAGCGCATGGCGCAGCCGCTCGACGAGATGGCCGTCGCCGCCAAGAAATTCGCACACGGAGATTTTTCCGCCCGCGTCACGGATGACGGACGCACCGACGAGGTCGGCGCGCTCATTTCGGCGTTCAACACCATGGCGGACTCGCTCGAGACGAGTGAGGAGCGCCGCAACGCCTTCATTGCCAACGTCTCGCACGAGCTCAAGACGCCCATGACCACCATCGCCGGCTTTGCCGACGGCATTCTCGACGGCACGATCCCCAAGGATCAGGAGGACAAGTACCTTGTCACCATTGCCGACGAGACGCGCCGCCTCTCGCGCCTTGTGCGCAGCATGCTGGACATGTCGCGCGTGGAGAGTACGGGCGAGGATCTGACGCGCCGGCGCGAATTTGACATCTCGGACAAGATCGTCAGCACCATGCTCAGCTTTGAGGCGCGCGCCAATGACAAGCAGCTCGACGTCGATCTCCAGCTTCCGGAGGATCCGATGCTCGTGCTCGGCGACCCGGACGCCATCACGCGCGTACTTTATAATCTGATGGACAACGCCGTCAAATTTGCCGCGCCCGGCAGCACGCTGTGCGTCTCGCTCTGGAAGGCGGAGGGGAAGGCCTACGTCTCCGTGCGCGATCACGGCGAGACCATCCCCGCCGACGACCTGCCGTTCATCTTCGACCGCTTCCACAAGTCCGACCGCAGCCGCAGCCTTGACCGCGACGGCGTGGGCCTCGGGCTGTATCTGGTCAAGAGCATCCTCGACGCGCACGGGGAGGACATCGCCGTCACGAGCCGCGACGGGGAGACGGAGTTCGTGTTCACGCTCACGCTCGCAAAGCCCGCGCCCAAGCCCACCGCAAAGCCCGAAAACACCGGCCGCCGGGGCGGGCGCAAGAGTTCATGAATTGTTCGCGGAATTCATAGAATGTTCGTTTTCCATTCATAAGCAGCACAAAATCGTGTGTTATCATCAAATCGTTCCTTGGGAGGGACACCAACATGTATGACAACGTTCGCAAACCGGAGTCCGACTGGTATGAGGCCGGCTATTCCGCGCCCCGCAGCGAAGCTTCCGGCAGCGGCTGCTACGACTCTTACTGGAGCCCGTCGCAGACCGCCGCGCCGAAGAAGAAGTCCCATCAGGGCCTGAAGATCACGATGATCATTCTCGGCGTGTTGGTGCTGATCATCGCCTCGTGTTATGTGTTCGCGGCGCGCGGACGGGACTCTGCTCCCTCCGTCGATCCCGGGCAGCACGGCAGCGTGACGATCCCACAGGACGATGCGGACGATGACACCACCGTCACCGGCAAGAACGAACTGCCGGGCGCGCCGACAGATCCCGGCGTGACCATGGCGCTCCAGCCCGCCGGCGGCAGTGTGCTCTCGCTGCAGAGCGTGTATGCCAAGTGCCTGCCGTCCGTTGTCGGCATCCATGCCGACATCCGCCGCGGCGAGTACAGCACCGGCACGGGCATCGTGCTCACGAGTGATGGCTACATCGTCACGAACACGCACGTGCTCGACGGCGCGAAGAGCGTCACCGTGACCACGTCGGACGGCACCGAGTATACGGGTGCGCTCGTCGGCGCAGACGCTGTGAGCGACATTGCCGTGCTCAAGATCGACGCACAGGGGCTCACCCCCGCCGAATTCGGCGACTCCAGCTCCCTGCAGGTCGGCGATGACGTCGTGTCCATCGGCAACCCGCTCGGCGAGCAGCTGCGCTGGACGATGACCAACGGCATCATCTCCGCCATCAACCGCGACATGGTCTACAACGGGCACAGCATGACTCTCCTGCAGACCAATGCCGCCATCAACGAAGGCAACTCCGGCGGCCCGCTCATCAATATGTATGGGCAGGTGATCGGCATCACGAACATGAAGGCCCTGTCCACCGGCGTGGAGGGCATCGGCTTTGCGATCCCGACGGCGGTCATCCGCCCGATCGTAAACGCCATACTGGCAGACGGCCGCGTTTCCGGCCGCGTGAGCATCGGTATCACCGTGGGTGCGATCTCCTCTGCCGCTTCGGACTACTATGATCTGCCCGAGGGGCTTTATATCAGCGACGTCGCTGAGGGCTCGGACGCCGAGAAGAAGGGCATCCAGTCCGGCGATATGCTTCTGGCGGTCAACGGCAAGGCCGTGACCACCACCTACGATGTCAGCGCCGTCAAGGATGGCTTGCAGGTGGGCGACACCGTCACCCTGACTATCTATCGCGACGGCAAAACGTTCGACGTCAAAGTCAAGCTCGTCGACACGAACGACATCTCTTAATTTGCTAGTTTCTCCCTCCTCATATTCTCCTCTCTATTGAACGAACCCCAGATGGGTAATACCATCTGGGGTTTGTTCTATGTTTGGGTAAAAATGATGCTGCTGCGCTGTGAAATTGAGCCGCGGGGGAGCCCGAGGGGGCAAGGCCCGCCTCGGTTCGGATGCTGCGAGTTTGCGCAGCAAGCCGACGAACCCCAGATGGGTAACACCATCTGGGGTTTGTTCTATATCCGGGTAAAAATGCTGCGATGGGTCATGCGGCGGAGCGGCGGATGTGCAAAAACAGCCCGCTCCATCGGAGCGGGCTGTTTTTGTTTGTGCGTTTGGGGCGTTTTGCACTTCACGGTATGCCGCAGCGAAACGTGCCGCCGGCATACGCATACACCGTGCAGCCGAGCGCGTCGGCGTCGGCGGGGTCGTGCGTGGCGAGCACGAGCGTCCTGCCCTGCGTCTCGGCGGCGATGCACGCGATCACACGCGCACGCAGCGCCGCATCCAGAGCGCGAAACGGCTCGTCAAGCAGCAGCACCGGCGTATCCTTTATGATCTGCCGTACCAGCTCGATCTCAGACAGTTTCAGCGAAAGTGCCGCTGTCCTCTGCTGCCCCTGCGATCCGAATCTGCGGATGTCGATCCCACCTGCCATAAAACAGATATCATCCCGGTGAGGTCCTACCGAGGTACTCTTCATCCTGATATCGCGCTCCCTGTTCTTCTCAAGCGCTGCCTCAAGTGAAAGTGCTCCGCATCCAGGTTCATACGAAAGGCCGATCCTTTCCCTGCCTCCCGTCAGTTTATGGTGAATGTCTCCGATTATCGCATTGACCTCCTCGATAAACCGGAGCCTTCTCTGAATAATC
>OHPE01000332.1_pt1 | contig 9862 bp, 7 predicted proteins | sample 1577691 | NCBI WGS metagenome assembly OHPE01 (sample SAMEA3879501, study PRJEB24766) | human gut metagenome | biome: human-associated habitat; feature: feces | place: USA | collected 1985/1987
TAGAGGAAATAAAGGGGGTGCTTGCGGAGATATGGCGGTTACAAAGATTAAGCCTGTTAAAAGCACCCTAAGCAAAGCCCTTGACTATATCGAAAACCCGGACAAAACGGACGGGAAAATGCTCATATCCTCTTTCGGCTGCTCCTATGAAACGGCAGATATTGAGTTCGGCTATACCCTCTCGCAAGCACTGGATAAGGGCAACAATTTAGCCTTTCACTTGATACAGTCCTTTGCGCCGGGAGAGGTAGACTATGAGAAAGCCCATGAAATCGGAAAACAGCTTGCCGACGCGGTGACAAAGGGGCAGCATGAATATGTTGTGACGACGCACATTGATAAGGGGCATATCCATAACCACATTATTTTCTGCGCGGTGAATTTTGTAGACCACCACAAGTACAATTCCAACAAAAGGAGCTATTACGGCATACGGAACATGAGCGACAAGCTGTGCCGGGAGAATGGCTTGTCCGTCGTCGTCCCCGGCAAGGGAAGCAAGGGAAAGAGCTATGCGGAATATCAAGCGGAAAAGACGGGTACAAGTTGGAAAGGCAAGCTAAAGATTGCCGTTGACGCGCTTATCCCCCAAGTTTCCAGTTTTGAGGAATTGTTGCAGCGGTTACAGGCGGCGGGCTATGAGATAAAGCCGGGGAAATATGTATCATGCCGCGCCCCCGGACAGGAACGCTTCACCCGCCTAAAAACCCTCGGCGCAGACTATACAGAGGAAGCCATAAGGGAACGGATAGCGGGCAGACGGGCAAAGGCGGCGAAAGCCCCCGGAGAGCAGCGCGGCGTTTCGCTGCTTATCGACATTGAGAACAGTATCAAGGCGGCGCAGAGTAAGGGCTATGAACAGTGGGCGAAAATCCACAATCTGAAACAGGCAGCAAAGACCATGAATTTCTTGACGGAACATAAGATTGAACAGTACGCGGATTTAGTCAGCCGGATTGAGGAAATGGCAGCGGAAAGCGGACAGGCGGCAGACGCATTGAAGAACGCGGAAAAGCGGCTTGCGGACATGGCGGTGCTTATCAAGAATGTTTCCACCTACCAAAAGACAAAGCCCGTCTATGACGCATACCGCAAGGCAAGGAACAGGGAGAAGTACCGCGCCGGACAGGAACAGGCGATTATCCTACATGAAGCCGCCGCAAGGTCGCTGAAAGCGTCGGGCATTGCGAAGCTCCCGAACCTCGCCGCGCTGCAATCGGAATATGAAGCCCTCCAAGCGCAGAAAGAAGCCCTTTACGCCGACTATGGGAAGCTGAAAAAGAAAGTCCGGGAATACGATATTATCAAGCAGAACATTGACAGCATTTTACAGGCAGACAGGCAGCCGGAACGGGAAAAGGGAACAGAGCGCGGATAAGGATAGCAAAATCCCCGCCGCTGTGCTATGATAGGGCTATCAAAAAGCAGAGGAGCGTTGAGCATGGAAAACCAGAAAATGCCGGAATATGAAACCATACGCGCCGCCGTTGCCGGGGAAAAATGGGCGGTGGAGAAAGTCGTGGAGTGCTACAAGGACGAAATCGACAGGCTATCGACGGTAGCGGTCAGACAGCCAGACGGAAGCACGAAACAGGAAATCAACGAAGATATGCGCCAGTCCATCACAAAGAAGCTGATAGAAGCCCTCCCGCAGTTCCCGCTTGAAGAAATGGAAAAGGGAAATGTCAGATAGGCAAAAAAAGAACAGGGCGCGGAAGCCAGTATATGACTTCCGCGCCCTGTCTTTTTATGGGTGCTTTTTTTGTGAATGTTACGCAGTAGAACGCCATTTTCGGGGGTAAAGGTATAAAGTACCGCCTATCTGATTTTCACGCCCGGAAAGCCCTGTAAATCAAGGGATTTTCCGCGCCTACTGCGTAACAGGGGCGCGTCTTTTCCTCATGCGCTCGGCGGCTTGTCTGCGGGTGATACGCTTCCGGCAGTCGGGGCAGTATTTGACGCTGTTGGAGCTTGACGCAAAGAACGCGCCGCACTCGGTACACTTCTTCCTGTCCCCGGTCTGGTAAAGCTCCGCATAGAGCAACTTGTCGGCGGGAAGCACCGCAACCCGGAACCACTTGCAGAGAAGCGAATAGGAAATAAGCTGCGGACATACGCACTCGTCCCCGTCGTCCAGTAAGATACAGTTCCCGTTATCATAATTGCAGCACGTCCGGCGCACAAGGGCGTTGACTTTCCGGCTCTGGGGCGGCGTCAGCCGCTTAACCCCGTTCATACTTCATCAGCGGCGTAAATGGGAAGCTCTGCAAATTCCGCTTCGGTCAAAGCGTCCACTTTGGAAAGGGTGCGCTTTGCAAGCTCCCGCATATCCGCGTCCATGTAGGGCAGCGCGGCGTTGACATTCTCAATCAAAGCCCGCTTGCCGCCCTCGTTGTAAATGCTCAAAAGGTTTGTTTCTTCAACAGTCAGTCTAATCATGCTCATACCTCCATATCGTGATTTTTTGTTTTTGCCGCCGCCTTTTTCGGGGCGGTCTTTGCCTTGTCTGCTTTAAGCTGCGCCCGGATAGAGGGGCGGGGCTTCCTTATCTCCCTGTCCCGGTTCTCCCCCTTGTCAATCAGCGCATACGTCCCATGTCTGCCCTCGATTTTGGAAAAGGAAAGGGTCTTGTAGGGCAGCATGGAGAAAAGGCGGTCAGTGTCCTTTGTGGCTGCAAGCTGCATGAACGCCGGGGAAAGCTCCACCATGAAATGGGTCTTGTTGGGGCTGTTCGGCTCATAGTGCCGCTTCATTTCCCGCACAATGCGTCGCGCTTCCGTTTCAATCAGCCCGTCCCGCAATGCGGCGATATGCGCCTTGAAATCCCCCTGTGGAAGCTGCTCCCGGCTGCGCCGTTCTTCCTGTAAGAGCGATTGCAGCGCGTCCGGGTCGTTTGGTACGGCTTCAAAGCGTTCAAACTTCCCAAGCTCATAATCGGGATTGCCGTTGAAAAACTGTCCGGCGGGTATCTCCCGTTCCCCATGCTCATAAATCAGCTTCACCGTATCGGCGGGCAGCTCCTTTTCCTTGACGCGCTCATAGTGTTTAGCGTAGTCCAGTTCGTACAGATTGCCCTTGATTTTCCCGCGCTCCGTTCCCGTCAGCTCGATTGCATAGGCAAGGACGCGGTCGCTCGTCTGCTCCATGTAGAAACGCCATGTGTTGTGGGGCGCGGTGTCTTTGAGGAAAACGTCGCGCTCCCTAAAGCAATGCGTCCCGGACGGGCGGCAGAACCACAAAAGGGTCTTGTCCTCCTTGCGGGGGCTTGCCGCCGCCTTTGCGATAATCTCCTTGTCAATCTCCAAGTCGCTCTGGTAAAAGCCTGTGTTCTGCTTCATAACCGCATTGAGGGAAGCGAACAAATCCACGTCCTCAAATTTACTCTGTTCCGGCATGGGTCAGCTCCTTTCCAAATCCTGTGATTTCTGCTTTGCGTTTTTCTTCTGCGCCTTTTCCTTGTCAGCCCTAAGCTGCGCCCGGATAGAGGGCTTCTTTTCCGGCTTCGCTTCCTTGCCGCGCTCCCTGTCGGCTTTGACCGCGTTAGCCAGGTCAACAAGGGAAATTGTTTCTCCCGCCTTAACCTTTGCTTCCAGTTCGTCAACGGTAGGGGTGTTGTTGATGATACCGTCAAAGCTGTTGTCGTTCTGCTCTACGGTGTCCTCGACGTACTTCAACGGGTTTTCCTTTTCCGGCTGCTCTGCGGCAACGGCAAACGCCCGCGTCCCGTTCCCCATAATCAGATACTTTCCGTCGTCCGACTGGTGGTGAAAGCCATATCCGGCGGTTTCTATCTGCTCCCGGCTCATGGCGGTTACATGGAAAGTCCCCCTCGGTGTCTTGATAGTTTCGCCCGTTTCCAAGTCGTCCGGGGTAAGCTGCTTCTGCTCCTGTAAAAACTCCGGCACTTGCCGGAAGCCTACGCTGTCAACGAAATGCGCCGCGTCCTGTCCGTTCTGATGAAGCACTACCACGTCCGAAACGGAAAGGCTGTGTCCCTTAAAGTCTTTGGGGTGGTCGATATTGAAACGGGTGTAAATATCTTCAAGGGAAGTTTCCGGCGCAAGGGGCGCGGAATAGACAAGCTCATAGTTCGCCCTGTCAACCACATTCCCCGCCGCCTGCAGGCGGTCGTAAGGCTCAAAGCGCAAGTCCCTTGTTTCGTCCCCGCCCTTTATCTGGTAAATGGAAAAGGTGTCCTTGTCCTGTCCGGCGGTCTGCGCCGTTTCCTGTGCCTTTGCGTAAAGCTGCTTTACGTCGCCCTCGGTCAGCTCGCCGCTTTTGAGCTGCCCCATAAGCTCGCGGCATTTCTCCGGCGTTCCCGTATAAAGCACGTCGCCCATTTTCGCCCGCCCGTTCTCCTGTGTCACATAGGCTTGCAAGAGGTGGCTGTTTTCCCGGCTGTCGCTGTAAGGGTTCCGGCGCACTCTGTAAATCGTTTCCGGGGTAAAGGCTTCTTTCGGGGCTGCGCCCGCCTTTTCCTGTGCGCCGGATTTTCCCGGTGCGGCTGCTTCCGGCTGCTCTTTCCCGGCTGTATCTGCCTTTGCCGGGGCTTCCGGCTGCGGTGCGGCTTCCTGTCCCTCTCTGGTGGTCTGCTCCTGTCCGGCGGTCTGCTCCTTGTCCTGTGCCTTTTGCAGCTCCGCTAAGTTCTCGTCTATGGAATTGATAATCTCGGCGGCTGCGCTGCGTATCGTTTCAAGGGAGCTTTTCAGCTCGGACAGCTCCCGCCCGCTGCTCCACCCGGCGACATAGCCGAAAGAGTAGTCCGACGTGTCAAGCCCGTAATGTTGGCAGACAGTATAGGCGACGCTTTCCGCTTCGACTTCGCGGGTGCGGCGGTCAACGTGGGGCTGCTGCTCGTCCTTTGGCGCGTTGAGGTCAATGTCGTGCAGCTTCGCATGGGCGATTTCGTGAATGGCGGTCTTTAAGGTCTGCAATTCGCTCATGCCCTCGTTGATAGCAATGCGCTTGTCCTCCAAGTGGTAGTAGCCATGAGAGCCGCCCTCGATATTCTCAAAGGCGATAGGAACGGGAGAAGTCTTTTCAAGGGCTGCGAAAAAATCCTTGTAGCGGTCAACGTCGCCCGTCAGCTCGTCCACCGCAATGTCCGGCAGCTCCTTTCCCTCGGTCTGGGAAACGTCAAAGACAGATACCACCTTGTAGGCGGGTATCTTGACTTCCTTTTCCTCGGTGACGGGCTTCCCGTCCTTGCCGATTATGGGCTTCTGCGTGTGTGGGTCTATCTTCTCCACTTCCTGTCTGATTTTGAACGGCGACGGGGCAATGATTTTAATTCCCTTTTGCCCTTTCATCACGTTACGCCCGAAATTATTCTTCCAAGCGGAAAAGCCCGCCACAAGGGAAGCGTCCGGCTTCTGCATGGCGATAAGCAGCGTATTGTTGAAGCTGTAATTATGGAATTTTGACATGACTTTCAGATATTCCCGGTAACGCTCGCTGTCAAAGAGTTCCGCAATGCCCTGTTCCAGACGGTCGGTAATCTCTTTGAGCTTTTCGGCGGGCTTCTCGCTCGTCAGCACGATAGGGATAACCGGGCGCGGCTCCTGTGGCTGCTCTGCGGTCTGCGCCGTTCTCTGCCCCGGCGCGGCTGCGTCCATTTCTACCTTTGACGGGTCGGGTCTTTCCGGCTGCGGGGGCTGCGGCGTTACCCTGTATTCCTGTGGAACGTCGCGCCCGTCGTACCATTCTGTAAAGGTGTTGCGGTTGTTGTAGATATAGCCCTTTTCGGTAAACATACCGTCGTCGTTAATGGAAGCGTCGCGCCCGTATTCCTCATACATGAAATACCGTTTCACTTCGTCGGATAGCTCCGGTTCTTCCAGTTCATCAACCAGATAATGCCCGTATTCTTCTTCATTGTGGACGGACGGATAAATCCAGTAGCAGTCAAGGTTTTGTGCAAGGTTGATAATGTCCTGTAAGCTGTCGGCATGGTCGCCGTATTCAATGGCTGCAATGAATTTTTCCCTGTCGTCGTCAAACTGCATTTCCAAGAGCTTCCCTAAATAGTTCAGCTCGTCGGGGTGGGAATACTCGCTTAAATGTTCCGTCAAGCCGGGGATAGTGGATTGAAATTCTGTGAAATGCCATTCCTCATAGTGCTTGAAGTCAATCCCGATACGGTCAAAGACTTCTTTCAGATGTTCGGCAGTCGTGGGGAACGTCACCCATTCGCCCGCGGGTCTGCCCTCGGTGTACTTTCCAAGATTGGAAAGATAGCCGCTTAAAATCGGTTCTGCCATTTGTTCGCTCCTTTCTTTTTCAATCATGCGGTGCATAAGCTCAAAATCTTCAATGCTCATGCTCCCGTCAAATACATAGGGGTTAAAATCCGCCCCGTCCCGGTAGGGCTTTTCGGAAAAGGGAAGCCCCGCTTCATGGGCGGCTGCCCTCGCTTCCTCGATAACCTCCGGGGGAAGCCTGTCGTCATGCGCCCCGATAAAAGCGTCAATGTCGTTCATGCTGTTTTCGTAGTGGTAGCGCACTCCGGCGGTCAGCTCGTCAAGGCTCATGTCCCCGCCTAAATGCCCGCAGTAGTAGCCGTTTAAGATAACGGCGGCGGGGTCGGTGCTTTTGATTTCCTCTAACCGGCTCCTGTCCTCCGGGTAGAGCGTATCGTCCATATCAAGATGAAAATATTCCGCGTTCCATGAACGCCCCTGTTTCCAGAACGCCACCCATGCGATACCGTCCCTAAGCTCGTCTTGATAGTCCTTTACGGTGTCCCGTAAACTTGCCATAGTGAAAAACCTCCTTTCTCTGCGGCAGCGTCATAAGCTGCATTTTTTGGCTGCATGGTCTACTACGGGTACGCCCGCATTTCTGCCAAAGATTTTTGAAAATTATTTGAGGGTGAAGCCCTCCGCAAAAGAGGGTTTGGGAAACTTCCCAACAAGCAAAATCCCCGTCCGGCGCGTCAGCGTCGCAACGGGGATTTACGGAAGTGGGTACCCGCTTCCTATGCTTGCTATTCCAGTTTTTAGTTCTTCCGCACTTCGATACGGTAGTTGACGTATTTCCCGCCAGTGTCAGCCAAAACGACAGTTCCGTCGTAGGTCTTGCCTGTTTTCGGGGAATAGAGCTTCTTCACATTCGCCTTGCCGGATTTAAGGAGCGCGGCGGCAATCTTCGCGGAAAAAGCGGTCTTGCGTTCCTCGAAAAAGCGGTCATTCTTCCACATGACAAAGGCACATTCTTTGTTGCTGCAATAATAGTTTTTCTTCCCCTCATGGACGGGGGAACCGCAACGGGGGCATTTGCCGACAGAGGGCTTTTCCTCCCGGAACAAATCCTTTTTCCCGTCCAGTGCTGCGGCGTGTGTCTGCACAAGCTCCCGCGCCATAGCTTCAATGCCGGACAGAAATTCGCCGGGGTCTGCGGCTCCCTTTGCTATCTGCGTCAGATTGTTTTCCCATTCTGCGGTAAGCTGCGGGGAAGTCAGCATATCCGGCAGCACTGATATAAGGGCGGCTCCGTTCTGCGTGGGGATAAGCTGCTTCCCCTTGCGCTCCGCAAAGCCGCCCTTTACCAGTTTTTCAATGACGGCGGCGCGGGTGGCGGGAGTGCCAAGCCCCCGGCGTTCCGCGTCCGGGTCGGTGTCCCCGTTCCCGGCTCGCTCCATAGCAGAGAGAAGCGACGCTTCGCTGTGGGGCTTCGGCGGGGTCGTGGTATGCTCCGTTACCTTTGCGGCGGGGTTTTCAAAGCCCTGTCCCTCGGAAAGCTCCGGCAGCGTCACGCCCTCGATTTCCCCGTCCTCCGGGTCGGGCTTCTGTTTCAATGTCGCCCGGTATCTGCGTTCAAGCTCTTTCCAACCCTCCGCAAGTACGGTCTTTCCCCTTGCGGTGAAGTCTGTCCCGGCGCATGAGAAAACCGCCGTAACCGCTTCATAAATATGCGGCTCGGCGGTGGCAAAGAGCAGACGCGCCCCCGCAAGGGTAAGGATATTCTTCTCGCTTTCCGGCAGCGCGTCCGGGTCAGCCTTTGCAAGCTCCATAGTGGGAATGATTGCGTGGTGGTCTGATACTTTTTTACTGTCTAATACCTTTACAACCTCCGGCGTGAAGTCCGCGCCCGCCATAAAGGGGAGCTTTTCGCAAAGCAGCGCGATAATGCCCGCTGCGGTGCCGCCCATGTCGTCGGTGAGGTAGCTGCTGTCCGTCCTCGGATAAGTCAAGAGCCGCTTTTCATAAAGGGCTTGTGCAAGGTCAAGGGTCTGCTTCGCGGTGTAGCCGAAAATGCGGTTCGCTTCCCGCTGCAAAGAGGTAAGGTCAAAGAGCTTCGGCGGGGCTGCGGTTTTCTTCTCTCTGGTAAGGGAAACGCATACCGCCTTTCCCGCTTCGCAAGCCCCTTTCAGCGCGTCGGCTTCTGCCTTGTCTGAAATCCTCCCGCTTGCCGCTTCCGCGCCGGATAGACATAAGCGCACATGGTAGTATTTTTCTTTCTGGAAATGGGAGATAGCCGCGTCCCGGTCAGTGAGCATTTTAAGGGTCGGGGTCTGGACGCGCCCCACGTTCAAGGTCTTTCCATACAGGCAGGAGAAAAGCCGGGTGGCGTTAATGCCGATAAGCCAGTCAGCCTTTGCGCGGCAGAGGGCAGACGCAAAGAGCGCGTCATATTCCCGCCCGTCTTTGAGGGAAGCAAAGCCCGCCTTGATTGCCCCGTCCTCCATTGAGGAAATCCACAAGCGGCGCATGGGCTTCTTGCAGCCCGCCACTTCGTAGACAAAGCGGAAAATCAGCTCCCCCTCGCGCCCCGCGTCACACGCATTTATCACTTCCGAAACGTCGGCGCGGTGCATAAGCTCCTTTAAGGTCGCAAACTGCTTTCCCTTGTCCGGGTCAACGGCGTATTGCCATTCCTCCGGCAGAATGGGTAGGCTGTCAAGCTGCCATTTCCTGTACTGCTCCCCGTAGGCGGCAGCTTCCGCAAGCTGTACCAAATGCCCGACGCACCATGAAATGAGGTAGCCGCCGCCCTCGATATATCCGTCCTGTTTTCCCTTAACGCCAAGCGCGGCGGCGATAGTCTGCGCCACGCTCGGCTTTTCTGCAATAATCAGTTTCATTTTCTGTTCTCCTTTCGGTTGTTTTAGGTTTGAAATTGGTTTATACTTTAAGCATTACTATAAGAAACAGGTGACAATATGAAATCAATACATACTTTCGATGTTTTTGCTCCTACTGATGAACAGGAAGAAGCAATGAATAAAAAACGTGGCGGGCATTACAGGCGCGGTAAAAACAAAGAAATGGATTACTTTATTGAGTGTGCTACTTCGCTATTTCCCAACAACCATTATTCAAGGTTCACACCTATATATGATACGACAAAAGAGTTTTATCAACTGATTACTTCTTCCGATACAACAGAAAGAGCTATACTAAATTGGATAGCTTCTAATCGTGCATGGAATTATTTGTTTGGCTTATTACGGCATTATTACAGAACAGGACACCATGACGATAATTATATCTTTCCAGAGTTCAAAATCGGGTCGGCTTATGTGGCTGATTATCTGCTCATAGGTAATAGTTCAGACGGTTATCAATTTGTCTTTGTGGAATTAGAAGCTCCCAACGGGCGGATAACAAAAGAAAAAGGTACTCGTTTCGGGGAAGTAATCAATAAAGGGATTGAACAGGTTAGGGATTGGCAAATGTATATTGCTGCAAATTGGAATGTAATTGTAGCAGAATTGGAAAAGCACTCATTCTCCAATACAAAGTTACCCAGACAATTATACAAATATTGCCCTTATCAAATCTACTATGCTGTGATAGCCGGACTCCGTAAAGATTTTGAGAATATTCGTGATAGAAAGCTCCAACTGCAAAATGAAAATAAC
>OHPE01000339.1_pt1 | contig 9658 bp, 9 predicted proteins | sample 1577691 | NCBI WGS metagenome assembly OHPE01 (sample SAMEA3879501, study PRJEB24766) | human gut metagenome | biome: human-associated habitat; feature: feces | place: USA | collected 1985/1987
TCTTTAGAACTGATAAAAATACGATGATTTGTTGCATCATAGTTTGCACTGACACCGGCATCTTTTAATGATGCAATCACATCACCAACGGTTGATCCCTGTGTTAATGTGATTTCTTTTGTTGTACCATCACCCTTGGTCAGGTTGATCTTTGCATCTCCACCTGTGTAGCCAAGTTCTGCAAGCGTTGTAGATGTTGTTGTACTGTTTGAAAGCTGCGCTCCGGTCAGATAACCTGCCTGTGCAACTTTAATAATGTTTAACTGCTGTGTTCCGGTCGGTGCATTATTTCCTGCCTTTACCGTTGCTTTTGTAGAATCGGAAACAGTTGTTGATTTTAAATTGTATGCAGTGGAAAGCTTCATGTTACCAACACTGGTATAGAGACTGTAAATCTTTGTATTTAAAGTTTTCCATGCATCCTGCTTCCAAGATAACTTTGTCTGTGCCTTTTTGTATTTATTCGTTTTGTAATTGTATGAAGATACAAGAGCTGAAATAATCGCTTCTGTATCAAGACCTGATGTCAAACCGGTAATTCTGATTGGCATATTATCACTCCTATCTAATGAAACTTTTCATCTGTTATTATATACTCTGCAGACAGACTGTACTGTCTTTGTTTACATTTTCTCGTCCACTAAAAGTCCTGCGACTTCCCAGACCTTTGCAATCATGTCAAGTGTTTTCTCCGGTGGATATTCCTTTAAGACTTCTTTCGTGTCCTTGTCCACAATCTTGATCATAACGCGGTTCGTGGCATCGTGAATGCCAAAGACTGCTTCCGAATTGTGTGCTTTCTTATTAATTTCTTCTACAGCTTTGCGGATCTGGGTGTTATTTCCTGCTCCTACGAGTGTTTCCTGCTCCTCATCCTTGTCGTTTCTGGCACTCAGACTGTTTTTGGTATCCGTACTGTTTTTGTTTTCTGCCTTCCATGGAGTTGTGATGTTCTCCACTGTCTGCGTTGTACCGCCTGTAGCACTTCCGCTACCTGCAGCACTGCTATTTCCTGCTGCAGCTGTCTCTACGGATTTGCCGTAAGATGCTGTCGATGTTTCCTGTATCCGTTGAACTCCCATGATCCTGACCTCCGTTTCCATGGTATTCTCAGCTTCTTTCTGCTGTAATCTGCACTTCCCTGTGTCTGTCTGCGTTTGTCAGTTATATACCAAACTATGCGCATACTTTTACTTAATCTGCAATTTATATCGGTTTCTTTGCGTATAAAATTAATACCGGAGCCGCATTTTTCTGCCTGTATAATAGAATGCACGCTCCGAGGTCATTCTATTATTGTGAATTATGTGCTCCGGTATTTTTTAGAGCAGATCTTTTAAGGATGCGATCGCATCGATATTAAGAGCTGCCTTATTTTCATTCTGAATCTGAAGATATACTTCCTTGCGGTATATCGGCACTTCTTTCGGCGCAGATATACCGATTTTTACCTGATCTCCGCGGATTTCAAGTACTGTGATCTCGATATTGTTATTTACCACCAGAGACTCACCTTTTTTTCGTGTCAATGCCAGCATTTTTATTCCTCTGCTTTCTTTCTGCCTTTTACGGCTTCATATACATTAAACTTGATTGGATAATCATCTTCCACAATCACCTGACAGCCTTTTCTGGTATCTGTATTGATTACCAAAGGTGCCTTTAAATTGACAGTCGTATCTTTCTTATCCGCCGCTGCTGTCAGCGTTACAAGTATGTAAGTATTATCTTCTGTAAGGTCTCCAAGCGGGATCAACATCTCATCGCTGACTGACGGTGCATAATCCGGTTTCAGTTCATTTGGATGCATGACCGGAAATGCAACTTCCGGTTCATCCATGGACTGGAACCACATGATCGAGGATGGTGTTCTTTCTTTTTCCTTGTCAAAAATCAATGTAAATTTTCTCAGATCCGGAAATCCGATCATCCCATTCTCTAAGGTAATGATCTTCTCCTCATCGATATCTATTTCCCCAAAAAGCCTTGTATTTGCTTTCATTCCCTTTTCCTCCTGATGCAGCCTGTGTGATCACGACATGCATTCTAAGAATAATGCTGTTAATATAATTTACAGATAGCTGAGCAGTGTCACCTGATTTACTTTGGAAGCTGCCTGCAGTGATGACTGATAAGCAGTATATGCCGCTGTATACTCCAGAATGATATCTGAAAGTTCTCGGTCTTCATTCTTGGACTTTAACTCTTCCATCGTTTCCTGCTCATTTGACATACGGTTTTTCGTCAACGCAAGACTCTGTCCTTTACTTCCGACATCTGTTAATGCAAGATTGACCTTCTGCAGATAGGTATCGCAGTTTCCAATGTAGCTGTTATAGAGCTTTTGCATATTATCATTGGCATAATCACGCTCTTTTTCGGCTGCCGCGATCCACTCTTCTAATTTTGCCTGACAGTCATCGGAAGAATATTCCTGCATTTTCTTCATGGCATTTAAATCTGTCACTTTCTGTTCTGCGTCAAGCGAACGCTGTACAGCATCGATCAGCTCATCCACATCCCTGCTGAGTCCGTGATCAAATACATTTGATGCCTCTGTATTGACAGTAAGTGTCTGGTTTGCAGCCACTACATAATCGATATCCTGATAGATCTGATTGCCATCTTTATCATATTTCTCATACTTTAACTTATTGTTCGTATCTGTAATATTCGTGCAGTTGTAATAATATTCCGGACGAAGTTCACCATTTGTAAATCCGGTCTTTGTATAGGAAATATCCAAAGATGCTTTATTAGTGGAAAGTGTATCTGCTGCTGTTTTGCTGAATACCATTTCTCCGGTATTACGGATCAGCACTGCCTCTCCATCTGCAATGTCATATGATTTTGGTGTTTTCGTAGATGCTTCTAACCATTTATCATAAGAATCATATACGGTAACATTCATATTTCCCGTCTTATTGACAGGCGTTGTCCCTGTTGTATCTGTATAATTGTAACTGATCGTTACCGTGCTGCCATTTGCAGAGGTTTTTGTGGCATCTAACACATCTGCCTTATTTCCCGGAACTGTAACATCATTTCCATAATACCGGTGTTCCTGCAGATCAGCATACGACATCTTCTGGTCGATCTCGTATGAAGTCTTTTGTTCGTCTTCCGTGAATGTCAGCTTTTTATTTGTGCGGTATCCGGTAAATACTGTTCTGCCGGCATAGTCTGCATTTCCCTCTGCATATACTTTGTCACGAAGTTTTTCCAGCTGTGTCAGGATTGTTTTCCGGTTATCTGTCGTCAGGGAATCCTGGGCACCGTATTCACACTGGGTACGGATCGTCTTGATCACTTCCTGCATACTGGTGATCGCAGTCTCTGTTACATCTAACCATGACTCTGCATCCGGAATGTTCTTCTCGTAGTACTGGTCGATCTCACTTAAGGTACTGCGCAGACGGAGTGCACGGATCGCTGTTACCGGGTCATCAGAAGGACGCTGTATTTTTTTCTGGCTGGTCATCTGATTGTTCAGTGTGTCCACATTTCCTTTATTTCCATTGATATTAATGGATGTATTATGCAATATGATATTATTTGTAATACGCATTGCCATTTCCTCCTGTTATAAATCCGTTTATACTCCGGTTTCCTCGATCAGTTTGTCATATACTTCTGCCATAACTGAGATCATCTTGGATGATAAATTGTAGGCATTCTGGAACTTGATCAGATCAAGTGCTTCCTCATCCTCATCCACACCGGAAACAGACATTCTCTGTGTCTCAAGCGCCGCCTGTATATTTGTATAATTGTTGCTGAAGATCGTAGACTGCTGTGTATCAATGGAGATATCAGAAATCATACATTTCAGGAATCCTGATGCATTTCCTGCACGGAATAAAACCGTATCACTCTTTAATTTTGCCAGATCTTCAACCAGTTTATACTTATCTACACCATCTTCTGTATCGGTCTTATACTGTGCAGCAAGTTTAGATGAATCTTTTACACAAATGGAAGAAACGCAGATATTGGATGCTGTCAGTTTGTAATATGAGCTGGCACCACAGTCTGTTGTGTTTCCATTATTCTTATCGCTCTTTCCTAATGCATATTCCTCGCCGGTTACCTGATCTGCCCCGGTAAAGAATGAATAATAATCGGTTGCATTTCCGTCTAAATCCTGTCCTTTTAACATAATATCATTAAACAAAGAACAGAAAGAACGTAAAAACTGGTTCATCTGTGACATGTAATACGGAACACCCATGGTATCAACAGAGTTTCCGATGGATGCCTGCATTCCATCTACCTTATTGGACTGCTGCTGGCTTAATGCATCCTCAAGTTCGAAAGTATAGGATGTGATCTTGCCATTGGCGTCTGTCTCAAAAGTAAAGTTTGTATAATTGTAATCTTTTCCGTAAATGGTGAGTGTACCGCTCTCCGGCACTGTCATTGCCTCAATATCTGTGATGGAAGGACTGACTACTTTCACATGTTTGCTGTCGATCACTCTTGCCTCACCGGTAAAGTTCTCTCCGTTGTTGCCATCACGGATATCAAACAATGCCTTTAAGGTACCTGACATGGAACTTGCTCCCGCTTTGAAACTGTTTCCGGTTTTTTCCCATTTAACATCATATAAGCCATCCATATCGGACTGGTTTACTTTATTTTCCCTTGCAACACATTTTAATGTTTCATAATCGTAGGTATCGACTAATACCTGTCCACCAATCTTAACTGTAAAGTAATTGGCACCTGTTGGCAGTTCCGGATCGTTTGAGTTCTGTACCGGAAGTTCCTCTGCCTCTGTCGGAACAATTTCGGATAACTCATCGATCAATAGTGCTCTCTGGTCACGAAGCTCGTTTGCATAACCGCCCTGGATCTCAATGACGTTGATCTGATGATTTAAACTTGCAATCTTTTCTGCGATGGAATTGATATTCTGAACCGTGGATTTGATCTCCTCGTTGGCATTATTCTGAATATCTCCCAGACCGGATGCAACGCTGTTAAAGAATGTTGCAAAGTTCTGGGCACTTCCGATAAACTGCTGACGTGTATTCACATCGCCTGCATTATTCTTTAAAGTATCAAGATCATTAAACATGGTGTTTAAGATTGTTGAAAAACCTTTGGAAGAATCATCATCAATAAAATAATTTTCAATCTGCTTCAGGTAATTGAGCTTCGTCTCATATAAACCGACAGATGACTGGTTGTACCAGTATTTATTGTCATAATACTGGTTACGGAGCTGTTTGACAGACTCGGTCGTAACACCGGTTCCCATACTGCCGTATTTTGCATAGGCACGGATGGATTCGGAAGCAACACGGTTTGCCTGCTGTTTGCTGTATCCTTTTGTCTGTACATTCGATATATTATTTGCACTCGTATTTAAGGCAACCTGATATGCACTTAATCCTGAAGATGCAATCGTTAATCCAAAAAATGTTGATGCCATATTTTCCTCATTTCCGGGCGGTTTTATTACCGGGCAGCATCCGCTGCCATGGTCATCTGCTTTCGCCCCGGTGCAGATAACTGTTTAAACTTCATTTTATGCATTTCCAAGTGAAACGATTAAGCTTTCTAACATATCGCTGACAACATTAATATACCGTGATGCTGCATTGTATGCCTGCTGGAACTTAATCATCTTTTCAAGTTCTTCATCAGAAGATACACCCTGCAACTGTAAACGCTGGTTATCATATCCGTTTACCATGGTTTCCTGATTGCCCACGTAATTGTCAAGCACACGACCCATCGTTGCGTATTCACTGATGAAATTTGTATAATATGTATTAAAATCTGACTTTGCATAGACCTCAGGATTTAAAGAAGCAAATTTGTTCTCCCACATATCCACCAGTTCCTGTGCTTTATCAAAATCTTCTTTTCCCTGTTTCGTCGTCAGTGCAATCTTACCGACATTCTGTGCAACTTCCTCGTTCATCTCAAGGCTGCCGATCGTATAGTAAGACTGGTTGCCCTTCACATCCAGATTGTTTCTGACATAAATCGTACCACCGTTCGCATCGGTTGTCACGATATAACGCTTGGTATTGGTACGGGAAATCAATTCCTCACCGATGGTCTTATCATCGTCCATACCATAATCTGTCTTATCCATGTCCAAAACAGAATATACATAAGAATCTACCTGTTCTTTCTGTGTCAGTGTTTCATCTGTAAAAAGGGCTTCCTCCGATGTGTAACTGTATGTTCCGTCACCATTGTCCGTTCCCTGTACTGCCTGTCCGTGTCTTGTATACAGAACTGCATTGGATGATGCTTTATATGTATACTTCGCTGCGGCAATTTCATTGCCTTCACTGTCTGTCAGCGGTGCATCCAGCGTAATTTCTTTTTCAGGACATAAAACATCATTGATGGACTCCACAATCCCGTTTACCAGCTTATCCAGCCCTGCCATCGCACTTAAAATAGCAGACGGTTCAATGTATGTATTGTAATAATCCTGCTTTTCCTGATATGCGGCATTGGCTGCATCGTATGCTGCCTGTCCTTCTGCCGTTGTCAGGTCATAATCACTCTCATCCGGCTTTACCGGTACATCGGAAGCCTTGACATTGACACTTCCCCGCGCAATAATTGCACCTTTTAATGAACCCATATCATTTTTACTGCCATTTGAAATCGGCTGTGTAATGTCAAATACATCCTTTTCAAAGGAAGGCCAGGTTGGAATCAGCAGCGAATTACTGTCCATGGTTCTTGTGGACATCTCTGTCACATTATTCTCATTGACAAACGGAATGCCTTCGCATGTGACGATGACACGTCCGTTTGCTTCTTCATAATAAGACATCTTAATATATCCACTAAGTTCATCGAGTGCATTATCACGCTGGTCACGTAAATCGTTGGCATATTCGCCCGAACCGGATTCAATTCCCTGAATCTGCTTGTTTAATGCAAAAATGGTCTGCCCCAGTTCATTAATCCGGTTTACGGAATTCTGTACTTCGGTATTCAGCGTTGTCTGATAGTCTTTTATTGGATCTGTTTACAAATGCTGATGTATACTGAATTAAAGAGGATCGTGCAACGGTGCTTTCAGGATTCTTACTTAATTCATTCACTGCGGAATATAAATTTTTCAAGCAGTCCTGATAGGTAACACCCTGCATTTCACCAAAAAGATCTTCTACTTCTTCTACGGCTTTTAAGTTGCTTTCATAGTAACCTAATCTGCCGTTTTCTGTCCGATACGCTCTGTCGATAAACGTATCGCGGATTCTGCGGATTTCACTGACGGAAACACCGAGTCCGTATTTATCAATTGTATTACTTCTCGTACCAACAGTCAGATACGTCATATCTTCAAACGTAATCTGCTGTCTTGTATACCCCTCTGTATTAATGTTGGCGAGGTTATGTGCTGTTGTATTTAAAGCTGTCTGCGCGCTGTGCAGGCCGGAAACGCCAATATACAGACTTCCCATTCCGTTTGCCATTGTTTCTCCATTTCTGCCCTCATCTGCTTATCCTTAAGCCGGCCGTCCTCCCCTCCGTGGGAAAACCTGTATAAAGTATAAAATTAAATATTACTGTCTTGCATCAAAGCCGCTGACGGTCTGGATTCTCTCCTCGTCATAAGCGTTTTTACTGTAGTTTCCTGTCTGTGGTGTAAGCACTGCATTTTTTGCAATGTTAAGTTCAAACTCAACCATATCCAGTGATTCTTTTGTCAGTAATTTATTATTCTCGTTGATTTTCATCAACTCATTTAATGTCTTTTTAAGCTGTGCATTAACTGCCGCAAGTGCATCATGCTCTTTAGGCTGCTTCTTTAGCACTTCTAAAATATCTTCTAATTTAATGTCTGTTCTTCTTAAATTGAGTACATTGCAGATATCATCTACATTTTCCATACGCTGCTGTTCCAGTTTGTTAATGGCATCAATCTGAGCCTGTTCCTGAACCAGAATATCCTGTAACCGCTCAATATCCGCACCGACAATTGCCTTTGTCTTGTTATTGGATAACTCCAGCAGTTTTTTATACTCTGCATCTTCCTGTCCAAGTACATCAATAAGTGTATCAATTAAACTTGCCATGAAAGAATCTCCTTAAAATGTTAATGTTGCAATATTCTCAAGCATCTTACCGGCAACTTCCTGCGCACTCACACGATATGTTCCTGCCTCCATTGCCGCTTTTATCTGTGCAACCTTGTCTTCTCTTACTTCCGATGTCCGGCTTACTGCCTCTTTTGCTGTCTGATAATCCTTTGCTGTTCTTGAAATTTCCAGTTTATCACTATATGAAGCAGTACTGCCTCCCTTCTTTGCAGAAGAAGCTGCCCCACTCTGATAAATCCGGTTCACAGCACTGTATGCCTCTACACGCATTGCTGACCGCCTCTCTTTCCGTTTAAACTCTTTTCCTATTCTCATTAAAATGGTTTCAGAAATATTATCGGTACTTTCGGCATATTCCTTAACCTGTTTTTACAATTTTTAAATACAAAAAAAGAAAGAATCGCCCGGAATTCTGTATATATCCTGAGTAATTCTTTCTTTATGCTCTGTAATATAGAATCTGTTATTTATCAAGGAATCTCATTCTTGCATTGTCACGATCCCTGCCTGCCCTTGGTGCCGGAGCCGCTGCCGGTGCCTTATACAGATTATCCAGCTTGTTTGCCATCGTTCCTTTACACTTATCACAGTAACGCCCTGTCTTAATCGTTGCACCACAGCACTCACACTGCAGCCCGATCGGTGAATCATCCGTAAAGCAGAGACGTTCTTCACGCACCCACTGTTCAATCTGCTTGGTGCTGACTTCAAATTTATCTGAAATCTCCGAAATGCTTGCAACTTTGTTGTCGCGGATATATTCCTTAATTTCCATAAACTTGTCTTCCAGCTGTTTAATGCAGCTCGGGCATAAATTACGGTAACTGCCGCCTATATAATTATATAATTTCCCACATTGTCTGCAATTTCTAACATCCATAATCAATTCTCCCCTTCTGCCGTTCCCGGCATTTTCTTAAAATCCTTTCCCCGCACACAGACATAAAAAATATACTTTCTGTGCGCCCTTTTCATATAAAATTTTTGCGCAGCTGTCTATCGTTGCTCCTGTTGTATAAATATCATCAACAAGTAAAATTTTTTTATATTTTACTACATTTTCTTTTACAAGGAAAGCCCTTTCTACATTTTTTCTTCTTTCCTCATCATTTAATTCTTTCATTGGAGTTGTTTTTCTGGTACGGACCAGGATTTCCGAAGCACAGATCAGATTCAGATTTTTAGAAAGCTCGCGCGCAATCAGTTCTGCCTGATTGTATCCGCGTTTTCTTTGTTTGGCTGCATACATCGGTACGGGAAGCACAAGATCAATATCCCATTTTCCAATGAGTGCACCGCACTGCTGCGCCGCCTGCCTGCCGTAAAATGCCGCATATTCTCTTTTATCATGATACTTGAATTGGTAAATGGACTGTTTAATGCCGTCCGTATAGGCAAAGACCGCCACACCGCGTTCATAAAAATGGCGTTTCACCGTACAGTCATAGCAAAACTGCTGCGTATCCGTCTTTTTTAACGGTTTTCCGCACTTCATGCAGCGCGGTTCGCCGATATATTCAAGTCTGTTGTCACAATCCGGACAGATTTGTCTTCGTCTGCCCTTTTCAAACCCC
>OHPE01000348.1_pt1 | contig 9325 bp, 6 predicted proteins | sample 1577691 | NCBI WGS metagenome assembly OHPE01 (sample SAMEA3879501, study PRJEB24766) | human gut metagenome | biome: human-associated habitat; feature: feces | place: USA | collected 1985/1987
ATGGAACTTGGTATCGAAACCATCGTTGAAGGTGAGATTATCGAAAAAGGTAAAGTTGCCATTGATGCAAAGATTTTCTCAGAAATCGTCAGAAAACTGCCGGATAATGAAATCTGCATCGAAACAGACAGTAATTACACCTCTTTAATTACCTGTGAAAAGAGTAAATTTAATATTGCCGGTAAATCAGGGGACGATTTTTCTTATTTACCGATTATTGAAAAAGACAAATTTATTACTTTATCACAATTTACATTAAGAGAAACCATTAACCAGACACTGTTTTCTATCGCAATGAATGACAACAATAAAATGATGACCGGTGAACTTTTTGAAGTTGCAAACGGTATTTTAAAGGTTGTAGGTCTTGACGGACACCGTATTGCAATCCGCAATATTGAATTGACCAGTCATGCAGATGATGTAAAAGTTGTTGTTCCTGGAAAGACACTTTCTGAAATCAGTAAAATTTTATCGACAAATGCAGAAGATGCCGTTACAATATACTTTACAAATAATCACATTTTATTTGAATTTGACAATACCACCGTTGTATCCCGTCTTATTGAAGGAGAGTATTTCAGAATTAACCAGATGCTTTCTAGTGATTATGAAACCAAAGTAACCATTAACAAAAAAGAATTTTTAGATTCTATTGACAGAGCAACCCTTTTAATCAAAGAAAGTGAAAAGAAACCGATTATTTTAAGCATTACCGATGGTTCACTGGAAGTTCATGTCAATTCTTCCATGGGTTCGTTAAACGAAGATATTGATATTAACAAAGACGGTAAGGATATCATGATTGGCTTTAATCCGAAGTTCTTAATTGATGCATTAAAGGTAATAGATGATGAACAGATTTATATTTATCTGGTAAATCCGAAAGCACCATGTTTTATTAAGGACAAAGAGGAAAGTTATATTTATCTGATTCTTCCGGTAAACTTTACGGCTGAATAGTAAGAATGGAGAAACAATGGAAACAATAAAAATCAGAGATGAGTTTATTAAACTGGGACAGGCATTAAAGGCAGCAGGTCTTGTGGAATCCGGTGTAGAAGCAAAGATTGTCATTCAGAACGGAGAAGTTCTTGTCAATGGCAGGCCTGAGCTTCAGCGCGGAAAAAAACTGACAGGCGGGGAAGTCATTTCCTATAACGGTCAGGAAATCAGAATAGAAAAGTAATTTGCAGGTGTAACCGTGATAATTGAGTCCGTAGATTTAAAAGATTACAGAAATTATAAAATTTTAAATATGAATTTTAACCCGCAGATTAATATTATTTACGGTGATAATGCGCAGGGAAAGACCAATATTTTAGAGGCGCTTTATGTCTGCGCAACATCGCGTTCCCACAAAGGAAGCAAAGACCGTGAAATGATACGGATGGGCAGTGATGAAGCACATATCAAGCTGAATGTGAAAAAAAACGGACTGCCGTACCGGATTGATATGCATCTGAAAAAAAATAAAAGCAAGGGAATTGCCGTAAACGGTATTCCGATTAAACGGGCGGTAGAGCTGTTTGGAATTTTAAATATTGTCTGTTTTTCACCGGAGGATTTAAGTATTATTAAAAACGGACCGGCGGAGCGCCGCCGGTTTATGGATATGGAGCTGAGCCAGCTTGATAAAATCTACTTAAGCAATCTGATTAACTACAATAAAGTGGTCAATCAGCGCAACAAGCTTTTAAAAGAACTGTCATTTAAGTCGTCAGAAGAAAAGCTTGAAACGCTGGATATCTGGGATTTGCAGCTTGTGAAGTACGGAACGGAAGTCATGAAAAGGCGTGTCGGTTTCGTACAGGAGTTAAATGAAATTATCGGCGGACTGCATGAAAAGTTATCCGGCGGAACAGAGAAACTAACGATTGAGTATCAGCCCTGCGTGGAAGAAACAACATTTTTAGATACCGTGACAAAGATGCGGGAGCGGGATCTGCGGATGAAATCGACCTGCTTTGGACCACATAAGGACGATTTAATCTTTTTTATCAACGGCAGCGAAGTAAAAAAGTACGGTTCGCAGGGACAGCAGCGTACAGCCGCCCTGTCTTTAAAACTTGCGGAAATCGAACTTGTAAAAAAAGTAGTGAAGGATACGCCGGTGCTGCTTTTGGATGATGTGCTGTCAGAGTTAGACAGTAACCGGCAGCAGTTTTTATTAAATAGTATCGGGCAGATTCAGACAGTGATTACCTGTACGGGGCTGGATGAATTTGTAAACAGTCAGTTTGCCGTTCATAAAACATTTCAGATTCAGAACGGTACCGTGATTCATGAAAATAACATTTAGTTTTCTGAAAAACATTGAAGGAGGAATGCACAGTGTCAGAGAATAATTATGGTGGCGACCAGATTCAGATTCTCAAAGGTCTTGAAGCCGTCCGGAAAAGACCGGGTATGTATATCGGCAGTACATCATCAAGGGGGCTTCATCACCTTGTTTATGAAATTGTCGATAATGCAGTAGATGAGGCTTTGGCAGGATATTGCAATACAATTGAAGTCACAATTAATCAGGATAATTCCATTACGGTTATTGATAACGGACGAGGCGTTCCAGTTGATGTCAATCACGAAACCGGCAAACCGGCAGTTGAAGTCGTGTATACAATGTTACACGCAGGCGGTAAGTTTGGCGGCGGGGGATATAAAGTATCCGGTGGTCTGCACGGTGTAGGTGCATCCGTTGTAAATGCCTTATCCGAGTGGATGGAAGTCTATGTAAAGCGTGACGGACACATCTACAACCAGCGTTATGAACGCGGTAATGTATGTTATCCGTTAAAAGTTGTGGGGGACTGCCCATTGGAAGAAACCGGTACAAAGGTTACATTCTTACCGGATAAAGAGATTTTTCAGGAAACAACTGTTTATGAATATAACATTTTAAAGAGCCGTCTGCGTGAAATGGCTTTTCTTACAAAAGGCATCAAAATTGTGTTAAAGGATGCAAGAGAAGGCATTGAACAGGAAAGAGTATTCCACTATGAGGGCGGTATCAAGGAATTTGTTGAATATTTAAACAAGAGCAAGGATGCGCTTTATGATAAGATTATTTATTGCGAGGGTCTAAAAGACGGTGTGCAGGTTGAAGTGGCATTCCAGCACAATGACGGTTACAACGAAGTTGTGGATTCCTTTGTCAACAACATCAAGACACCGGAAGGCGGAACGCATCTGACCGGTTTTAAAAATGCCTTGACAAAGACATTTAATGATTATGCAAAGAAAAATAAACTGATAAAAGACAGTGAGCAGAGCCTTTCCGGCGATGACATCCGTGAAGGTCTGACAGCGATTGTCAGTGTCAAGATTGAAGACCCGCAGTTTGAGGGACAGACAAAGCAGAAGCTTGGCAACACCGTTGCACGAAGTGCCGTTGACAGCATTGTCAGTGAACAGCTTGAGATTTTCTTAGAGCAGAATCCGGCAGTTGCAAAGGTTATCTGTGAAAAATCCATTCTTGCACAGCGCGCAAGAGAGGCGGCAAGAAAGGCAAGAGATCTGACAAGAAGAAAGACTGCGCTTGAAAATACAAGTCTTCCGGGTAAACTTGCGGACTGCTCTGACAGGGACCCGAAAAACTGTGAAATCTATATCGTTGAGGGTGATTCTGCCGGCGGTTCTGCAAAGACGGCAAGAAGCCGTGCAACACAGGCAATTCTTCCGCTGCGCGGCAAGATTTTAAATGTTGAAAAAGCAAGACTTGACAGAATTTTAGGCAACGAAGAAATCAAGGCTATGATTACGGCATTCGGTACAGGCATTCATGAAGATTTTGATATCAGCAAATTAAGATACCACAAGATTATTATTATGACCGATGCCGATGTGGACGGTGCGCATATTGCAACACTGCTGCTTACCTTTTTCTACCGGTTTATGCCGGAGTTAATCAAGCAGGGTCACGTATATCTTGCACAGCCGCCGCTTTATAAGATTGAAAAGAACAAAAAAGTCTGGTATGCATATAGTGATGAGGAACTCAATCAGATTATGCTTGAAATCGGACGTGACCAGAATAACAAAGTCCAGCGCTACAAAGGTCTTGGCGAAATGGATGCCGACCAGCTCTGGGAAACAACCATGGACCCGGAAAAGAGAATTTTATTACGGGTGAACATGGACGAGGATTCAGAATCAGAAATTGATGTAACGTTCTCTACGCTGATGGGCGATAAGGTTGAGCCGCGCAGGGAATTCATTGAAGCCAATGCTAAGTATGTAAAGAATCTGGATATTTAATAAAAATTTGTACCGTCACACGGACTGAGAACGCTCCGGGTGATAATGGATTTTTTCTAAAACGCGTTCTCGGAATGGAGTAGAAAATGGACGAACATATCTTTGATAAGATTCATGAAGTGGATATGAAGCAGACCATGGAAGATTACTATATCGACTATGCGATGAGCGTTATCGCTTCCCGTGCACTTCCTGATGTAAGGGACGGTTTAAAGCCGGTACAGCGAAGAATCTTATTCTCAATGATTGAATTAAATAACGGTCCTGACAAGCCGCACAGAAAATGTGCGCGTATTGTCGGTGATACAATGGGTAAATATCATCCGCACGGAGATTCATCCATTTATGAAGCACTGGTAAAACTGGCACAGGATTTCAATACAAGATACCCGCTGGTAGACGGACACGGTAATTTCGGTTCTGTCGATGGTGACGGTGCCGCCGCCATGCGATATACAGAAGCACGTTTAAGCCGCATTTCCATGGAAATGACAGCCGATATTAATAAAAATACCGTGGATTTTATTCCAAACTTTGATGAAACGGAAAAAGAACCGGTTGTACTGCCGTCCCGTTATCCGAATCTTTTAGTAAACGGAACGTCCGGTATTGCCGTTGGTATGGCAACGAATATCCCGCCGCATAATCTGCGTGAAGTTGTCGATGCCGTTGTCAGGCTGATTGATAACAAAGTCGAGGAAGACCGCGAAACGTCGATTGATGAAGTATTGCAGATTGTCAAAGGTCCGGATTTTCCGACCGGCGGTGTCATTATCGGTAAAATGGGCATTGAGGAAGCATACCGTACAGGCCGCGGAAAGATTAAAGTCCGTGCCGTGACCAATATCGAGCCAATGGAAAACGGAAAGCACCGCATTATCGTAACGGAACTTCCGTACATGGTAAACAAAGCCAAATTAATCCAGAAAATAGCGGAACTGGTCCGCGATAAAAAGATTGACGGCATTACGGCACTGCGTGATGAATCTGACCGAAGCGGTATGAGAATCTGTATTGAACTGCGCCGTGATGTCAATGCAAACATCATTTTAAACCAGCTGTACAAGCATACCCAGTTACAGGATACATTTGGTGTGATTATGCTGGCGCTTGTTGACAACCAGCCAAAGGTATTAAACCTTTACGATATGCTCAAGTATTACCTTCTGCATCAGGAAGAAGTTGTCACAAGAAGAACGCAGTATGATTTAAATAAAGCTGAAGAACGGGCCCACATTTTAGAGGGCTTAATGATTGCGCTTGACAATATTGACCGTGTCATCCAGATTATCAGAGGTTCGCAGAATGTACAGATTGCCAAGGAAGGGCTGATGAGTGAATTCGGACTTTCCGAAGCACAGGCACAGGCAATCGTGGATATGCGTCTGCGTGCACTGACAGGTCTGGAAAGAGAGAAGCTGGAAGCTGAATTAAAGGAACTGCTTGCAAAGATTGCGGAATACAAGGCAATTTTAAGTGACAAGAAAAAGCTCCTTACCGTCATCAAGACAGAAATCAGTGCCATTGCGGATAAATATGCCGATGAAAGAAGAACACAGATTGGATTTGACGAATACGATTTATCCATGGAAGATTTAATCCCGGATGAAGATGTTATTATTGCAAGAACCAATCTCGGATACATCAAGCGCATGACACCGGATAATTTCAAGAGCCAGCACAGAGGCGGCAAGGGCATTAAGGGAATGCAGACCTTAGAAGATGACTTTATTGAAGATTTATTCATGACGACATCACACCACAGCCTGACATTCTTTACCAACCAGGGACGTGCCTATAAGTTAAAGGCTTACGAAATTCCGGAGTCCAGCAGAACCTCAAGAGGAACGGCAATTATTAATCTGCTGCAGCTCCAGCCGGAAGAACAGATTACAGCCGTGATTCCTGTGGATACAAAACATATTAATGATTCAGATTATATGTTTATGGCAACAAAGAAGGGTATTGTAAAAAAGACCCAGTTAAAAGAGTATGCCAATATCAGAAAGACAGGTCTTCAGGCAATTAATCTGCGTGATGACGATGAATTAATTGAAGTAAAATTAACCGATAACACAAAGGATATTCTGCTTGTAACAAAACTCGGACAGTGTATCCGATTCCATGAATCTGATGTAAGAAAGACCGGCAGAAGTTCTATGGGCGTTATCGGCATGAATCTGTTAGACGAAGATGAAGTAGTCGGCATGCAGCTTGATACACAGGGCGATTCGCTGTTAATCGTTTCTGAAAAGGGACTCGGTAAAATCACGGATATGAATGAATTTACAGTCCAGCACAGAGGCGGCAAGGGAATCAAGTGTTACAAGATCAGCGAAAAGACCGGAAATGTAGTCGGTGTCAAGGCAGTTGATGACACACGTGAAGTCATGTTAATTACGACAGAAGGTGTGATTATCCAGATTGAATGTAAAGACATTTCAAAGCTTGGCAGAATTACATCCGGCGTCAAACTGATTAATCTTGATGAGAATGTAACTGTTGCAACGATTGCAAAAGTTTCTAAAAAGCCTGAAAATGAAAAAGGCGAAGAAATAGAAACAGAAAACGACGAAGAAAACACAGAGAGTGAATAAACAATCATTGAAACTGCCGCATGGAGGGGACATCAGAAGATGCCGTTTCTTCGTGCGGCAATTTTTAAACAGGAGTAAGAAAAAAATGGCATGGATAAGTATAAATTTTGAATCCAAGGCATTGGGAATGCCGGTCATGACAAATGTCTTAATGCCGCAGGGGCGTGGCGGATATAAAACCTTGTATCTTTTACACGGCGCAGGGGGCGATTATGCATCATGGCTGCTAAAATCCCGTGTTGCGGATTACGCAGAAGGAAAAAATATTGCAGTGGTGATGCCGTCCGGCAACAACAAATGTTATGTCAACAACCGTTACGGAAAAGACTATTTTACATTTCTGACAGAGGAACTCATCGAAAAATGCGAAACGTGGTTTGACCTTTCGCCAAAAAAAGAAGACCGTTTCATCGCCGGAATGTCGATGGGAGGATACGGAGCGGTTCATGCGGCGTTAAAAAGACCGGAATTATACGGAAAAGCATTTTCCTATTCGGGACTGCTTGACATATCGGAGCGTTTTTTAAGACCGCAGGGACTCGATTTAAAACCGGTTTTCGGTGAAAAAGAGGATTTTTCCACGGTGGCAGCAGATTTATTTGAACTTACACACAAAACCGGCATAAATTTATCGGGAAATGTGGATAACCTTCCGGAAATTTTCATTACCTGTGGATTACAGGATAAGCGCATTGAAATGAGCCGGAAGCTGTATGAGGCGATGAAGCAGGAAAACTTTAATGTGCATTATATCACGGAAACCGGCGGACATGACTGGACGTACTGGGATGCGTGTATACAAAATACAATTCAAATTTTAAATGATAAGGTGCCTGTGTCACCGGATTGGAGGAGCCTATGCCGGTAATGAATATCAATCTGTTTTCAATTACACTGCGTTACGGCATTGACTGTATGGTTGTACTGCCTGAAAATCTAAAAAAAGGGGAGAAACTGAAATGTCTGTGGCTGTATCACGGCGGAAGCGGCGATCATACGGCATGGCTGTATCACACACCGCTGGTTGAACTGGCAGAGGAAAAACATTTTGCAGCGGTACTTCCGAATGTCCATGAATCCTGTTTTGTCAATATGAATATCGGGGACGCCTTTGGTACGTTTGTGGGAAAGGAACTGCCGTCTGTTATCTGGAACATGTTTGCGTGTATTTCCAGTGAAAGACAGGACAACTACATTGCCGGATTTTCAAACGGCGGATACGGCTGTCTGCATACGGCGCTATCATATCCACAAAAATTTGCGGGTGTCGGTGCATTTTCGGCAGGCGATAAGGCGGACTCTGATTTTTCATCACCTGCAAAGCAAAAAAGCAGGCTGCTGTTGTTTGGTGAGGGCGATTTACACGAAAATGACTACGGACTTACCCACCTTGCGGGGAAACTTTTGACTGAAAATGTGGATAAGCCGCGAATTTTCCATGCTATAAAGAAGATGTGAGTAATGACACGCAGTAAAACCTTACACTGCGTTTTTGAAAGGGATAAAGGTATGCGGGAAGTTGATGTAAATGAAATTATCAAAAATATTAAGGAAATGTGTATTGAAGCGAATCATTTTCTGTCAAAGGATATGAAAGAAGTGTATGATGCGGCAGCAGTGGAGGAAGAATCTCCTCTAGGCAGACAGATTTTAGGACAGCTTCAGGAAAATCTGCAAATTGCAGGAGAAGACATGATTCCAATTTGTCAGGATACCGGTATGGCGGTTGTTTTTGTTAAAGTCGGACAGGAAGTCCATATCACGGGCGGCGGTCTTACCGATGCGGTCAATGAGGGTGTGCGTCAGGGATACGTTGACGGATATTTAAGAAAATCCGTTGTCAAAGATCCGGTCAGAAGAGGAAACACCGGCGACAATACACCGGCTATGCTCTACACCGAGATCGTTCCTGGCGAGCAGATCAAAGTTACCGTAGGCCCCAAAGGCTTCGGAAGCGAAAACATGAGTGCTATCCGTATGTTTAAGCCGTCTGCCGGCATCGAAGGAATCAAGGATTTTATCCTTGAAACAGTCGAAACAGCCGGACCGAACCCATGTCCACCGATGGTTGTTGGCGTTGGAATCGGAGGAACTTTTGATAAAGCTGCCCTTCTTGCTAAGAAAGCCTTGATGCGCCCGGTAGATTCCGAGAACGAAGATCCATATTATGCGGATCTCGAGAAAGAAATGCTCGAGAAGATCAACCAGCTTGGGATCGGTCCACAGGGATTTGGCGGAAAGACCACAGCCATCGGCCTCAACATCGAAACAATGCCGACTCACATTGCCGGTATGCCATGTGCGATCAACATCAGCTGCCACGTAACACGACACAAAACGGAGGTGATCTAAGATGGAACGTCATATTACATTACCACTTACCGAAGAACTTGCGAAGACACTCCATGCAGGTGACACTGTTTATCTGACAGGAACAATCTATACCTCCCGTGATGCCGGTCACAAGAGAA
>OHPE01000351.1_pt1 | contig 9185 bp, 10 predicted proteins | sample 1577691 | NCBI WGS metagenome assembly OHPE01 (sample SAMEA3879501, study PRJEB24766) | human gut metagenome | biome: human-associated habitat; feature: feces | place: USA | collected 1985/1987
AGAATCTTATGTAATGTTAAGCCAGGAAGAGGTAGAAGCTCTTCGAAAGGCTGTGAATTTTGGAATTGGAGAAATAGCAGAAAAAGAGTAAATAACAGGAGGACAATATGTTAGACATTAAGTTTGTGAGAGAAAATCCGGAGATAGTAAAACAGAATATCCGTAATAAATTTCAGGACAGTAAGTTAGAACTGGTAGATAAGGTACTGGAACTTGATAAAGAGAACAGAGAAATCAAACAGGAAGTAGAAGCTTTACGTGCAGAAAGAAATAAAATTTCAAAACAGATTGGCGCTTTAATGGGCCAGGGAAAGAAAGAAGAAGCAGAGGAAGTGAAAAAACAGGTAGCAGCTTCCGGAGCAAGAATTGAAGAGCTTTCCACAAGAGAAAAAGAAGTGGAAGAAGAACTTCTGAAAAATATGATGGTGATTCCGAATATTATCGATCCGTCTGTTCCGATTGGTAAAGATGACAGCGAGAATGTAGAGGTTGAGAGATTTGGAGAGCCGGTTGTTCCGGATTTTGAGGTTCCGTATCATACAGATATTATGGAAAACTTTGACGGAATTGACTTAGACAGCGCAAGAAGAGTGGCTGGAAATGGATTTTATTATCTGAAAGGAGATATCGCAAGACTTCATTCTGCTGTTATCGCATATGCAAGAGATTTCATGATTGACCGTGGATTTACCTACTGTATCCCGCCGTTCATGATCCGCAGCAATGTTGTAACCGGCGTTATGAGTTTCGATGAGATGGATGCGATGATGTACAAGATCGAGGGCGAGGATCTCTATCTGATCGGCACGAGCGAGCACTCCATGATCGGCCGCTACATCGACCAGATCCTCACCGAGGATCAGCTCCCGCAGACGATGACGTCCTATTCGCCCTGCTTCCGCAAGGAGAAAGGCGCGCACGGCATCGAGGAGCGCGGCGTGTACCGCATCCATCAGTTTGAAAAGCAGGAGATGATCGTCGTCTGCCGCCCGGAGGAGAGCATGGACTGGTACGAGAAGCTCTGGCGCTACTCCGTTGAGCTCTTCCGCAGCCTGGACATCCCGGTACGCCAGCTCGAGTGCTGCTCCGGTGACCTCGCCGACCTGAAGGTCAAGTCCTGCGACATTGAGGCCTGGAGCCCGCGCCAGCAGAAGTATTTTGAGGTCTGCTCCTGCTCGAATCTCGGCGACGCGCAGGCGCGCCGTCTGCACATCCGCATCAAGGGCAAGGACGGCAAGAATTACCTCGCCCACACGCTCAACAACACCTGCGTCGCCCCGCCGCGTATGCTCATCGCGTTCCTTGAGAATAATCTCCAGCCCGACGGCAGCGTCGTCATCCCCGAGGTGCTGCGCCCCTACATGGGCGGTAAGGAAGTCCTTGTGCCGAAGCACTGAGGATGCGCAGCGCGCAGCAGCATAGAGATAATAGAAAAATGGAGGCAGCATCATGAAAAAGCCCGGTTGGCTCGATGAATTCAAGACATTTATCTCGCGCGGCAACGTCATTGACCTGGCAGTCGGCGTCGTTGTCGGCGGCGCGTTCACGGCCATCGTCACCGCGCTCGTCAACGATATCATCAACCCGCTCATCTCGCTCATCATCGGCGGGCTGGACTTCTCCGGCGTGACCGTCGGCGTGTTCCCAATCGGCGATCTGATCATGGCGATCATCAATTTCCTGTGCATTTCGTTCGTCGTGTTCTGGATGGTGAAGATCATCAACCGCTTCAACCGCAAAAAGGCGGACGAAGCCGAGCCCGAGCCGGAAGCCCCTGCTGAGCCCACGACTGAGGAGCTGCTGACGGAGATTCTTGCCGAGCTCAAGATCAGAAACAGCCGTGCCGCCGCAGCACAAACGCTCGACGACGCCGAAGAGGAAGAATATTCCACCTCCGAGCGCTAAAAAAGCACTTGACATCTCGGGGCTTATATGTTATAGTATATAAGCCTTGAGGGGTCAATTGTATATCGCGGAGTGGAGCAGTTCGGTAGCTCGTCGGGCTCATAACCCGGAGGTCGCAGGTTCAAATCCTGTCTCCGCAACCAGATCAAGTGGATGTAACGGATTTTCGTTGCATCCACTTTTGTTTTTGGCAATGCTATGCTACAATGTGCTATAAAAGAGAACCGAGGTGTCTTTATGACTTTGCCTGAAGCCAAAAAAGCAGCGCGGGAAATCGCCGGCGCAGATATGCACGTTGTTTCCTACCGCAATGTGTGGGGATTCTTTGGTTCCTCCGATCGTGAGCTGCAAGCAGTCTTTATCACCAAAGACAACGTCAGTACAGAACGCTCCGGCATCTTTTTGGACAAAGGCGAGGAAGGCCGTTTCACAGAGTACGCAACCGGCAAAAGCGTGCCTGCAAATGCTGTTTTTGGCAAAGCCTTTTTCGATGAGGATCCCGCTCTTTTCGCAAAGTGCGATTCAGCATCTGTCCCCGCCGTTGACAGAATAGAATCCCTGCTTCATGAGAGCGAAAAACGGTTAACAGCGCATGGGCTGCCTGCGGGCGCGTTGGTGATGCTGTATGATATCGCCAATTGTGAGGATGACGAAGCTGCGGCGCTGCTGCGTCTCACCGTTTTGAGAAACTATCTCATTCGGACAGAGAAACGGATCTCAGCAAAAGAGTTTTCCTATATGTGTCAGGAGCTGCTTGGCATCTGAGTTTTAACAACCAGCATGCAGCCCCTTTCCCGGAGCAGGTTTCCGCCTGCTCCGTTTTTTTGCCGCACCTGCTTGCGTTATACTCCGAGCACGGTTACGCAGCCGTACTCCTTCAGCGTTTCCGTCATCCACCCATCCATTTCTGCAATGATCTCTCTTATGGTGACGCAATAACCTGCAGAGGCGTCTTTGATCCTTTCCCATTGCTCCGTGTTGATCTCACATCCGCATGTAAACATATCAAATTCCGGTATGATTTCAGAAAACAGATCTTCAAGGTTCAAAAGATAAAAATGGTCGTCCCAAAGATACATGGAGTCTTTCCGATGACATTCATCTATGACGCGTCCTTTTTGAAATTCAATATCGCAGGTTGACCCCCCGCGTTCGAAATCATCGAAAAAGTAGTGACCGTTCGTTTTGTAATCCCAAGCCATGACAAGACCTCCTTTTTTTGCAGCGCACCGGATTCAGAGCCCAAAAAACAGTACAGCAATGCGTCCTTTCCCGGAGCAGGTTTCCGCCTGCTCCGTTTTTCATCCGCAAAGCCCGCATCCTGCCGCATCCCGCGCGGGAGTGTACCATTGTCTTTGTGTGCGCTCCTGATGAGGATACTCCCGCTGCGTTCCGCGCGGGAGTGAACCGCAAGTTCCATGACAATCCGGCGGCTGCGCGTTACAATCGGGTCAGAAAACAACCTGAAAGACAGAGGTGACGACCCGATGAATCTGAAAGAAGCATTCCGCTATCAGAACAAGCTCCAGTCCTTTCTGGACGAAGCGCAGAGCATCCTCGACCGTGACACCAACATCACGAAGGTCGAAAACACCTACCTGCGCCGCAAGGTCATGGCCGAGGCGGAAGACGAGACCGTTGCCGCCGTGCCGGAAACGGAGTATTACGAGCAGATCACGGACATTGCCCGTTTCCTTCTGCACCTGCTCGACGAGAAGGAGACGCTCAGCGCTGCCATCCGCACGGCGAAGGATGCGCTGGACATCGACATGGACAGCGAGGTCAGCCTCAACGCCGCGCGTCAGAGCGTTGCCCGCACCTTCCGGCACATGAACGACCTGCGCTGCTGCGAGCAGACGATCCCCAACGGCGGCAGCGGCTACCGCTTCAACGCCGACGGCAATCAGATCACCTACCGCTGCGACGTGCGGCGCGTGACCACGATCAACTACGACCGGAAGGTCATCCGTGCCGCCCTCACGAAGCTCGACCGGCGCGCGGACGAGACCTCGGCCCGGATCGACCTGTGTCTGGTCACGTCCGACGTAGCATACACGCCGCCCTTTGACGTGAACGCCAGCTTCTCCGAGGCGTTCGCGGCCTACACCGGAAAAGACGAGGCATAACGCCCCGGTACAGACCGGCTGTTCCGGGTGCGGCAAGCCAGGAGCAAGCGGATGCTGGTTCAGGTGCAGATGAACGATAACGCTGCACAATTGCAAACGGAAACGACCCGAGCGGCTCGCTCAGCGAGCCTTTCTATTGAATTGGAAAGGACAGCGCCCGGCTTCTCGTCCGGCGTCAAACGCACAGACGTCAAACCCGTTTTTCGCGCAGACACCCATGCCCGCTTCCGAACTGACATCTCCCTCGTGCGGCAGGCAAGCCGACCTCGACTTTGACGAGAAAAGAAAAATTATGTGTGATCTCCTTTCCCGCGCGCAGCGACCGGTCGTGACCTGTCACGCCGCCGGCCGTGCGCCCGGGGCAAATGGCGGAAGCTGCATCGGACGCTTGCCGCATCCGGAACAGCCGGTCAAAAAACAGTGTGAGCAGCAGGTCTCGGCCTGCTGCTCACACACGATATCGGGATTTTCGGCGACGGGGATCAGGATCTGCTCCAGCGGCACCTCAAACAGCGCGCCGAGCGCGTACAGATTGTCGACCGTCGGCAGGGTCTCGCCCTTCTGCCACTTGTAGATCGCCCGCGGCTCGGCAAAGCCGAAGTAGCTTTGCAGGTCGCGTACCGTCAGGCCGCGCGCCATGCGCAGGCGGCGGATGTTGTCCCCCGTGGCGGCAAGGTCGATCACGGGGTATGCTTTCAAGCCCATTCGGGTCGCCTCCTTAAAGAGTAATATTGTAAAATACCAGAGACGGCGCAAAAAAGCAAGCCCTGATTTTGAAACGGAGGAACAGTGACAGAGATCCGATCCCTTATGGAGACCATATGCAGCAGCTGAAAGGAGCTGAGACAACATGACTTCCACGCCGATGGCAAAGCGCAGCAAGCGCGCGCAGCGTGAGCACTACGCCGCAAAGCGCGGCTCGTGGAACGGACTCTCCCCGGTCACCCGGGTCGTGCAGAGCAAAAAGACCTACGGCCGAAACCGCGTGAAACGAGAAGCCCGCCGCGCAAATGACGTGTAAAGCCTCCATAGCGCATCGGAAAAGTCAAAAGCCGCCGGCGAGAGCCGGCGGCTTTGCTGTCGCTGGGATCGATTTGCTCCGCGCCCGCGCCGATCTCCCCTGTCGGCGCGGGCGCATCCCTTTTTCATATGGAAAAGCATCGGAAAGGGCTTGCCAAAAGTTAGACGAGATGGTAAAGTGGACTCGTATGTGCCAATTTGCCGGGACACCGGCGGGCAGCCGTGCGCGTGGGAAGCGCCGTCTGCCGGAAAGGGGAACAAAGAAGATGGGTTATCTGAAATATCTCAAGCTCATGAACCGCATGAACGCCGTCACGCAGGTGCCGCAGCCGCCGGTGCCGCAGTTTGAAAAATACTGCAAGCTGTTCGTGACCGACGAGGAGTACGACATCATGATGGGCATGAAGCTGCGCGGCAACACCGAGGCAGAGCTGCGCGCGCTCTACACGGGAAGCGACTGGTCCGGCACGCTCTACGACATGTGCCGCAAGGGCTTCCTGCTCAAGATCTACGACGGGCCGGAGCCGACGTTCGACCTCGCGCCGATGCTGCCGGGCTGGTTTGAGTTTCCGCTCTCGACGGGCGAGGACAATGAGACGCTGCAAAAGGCGTCGGAGCTGTTCACCTCGGCCATCAACATGGTCACCACGCTCAACGTCGAGCCGCTGCGCACGGGCTACGCCGTCATGAACAATCTCAACAAGCTCAAGGGCGACAAGGGTCACATGGAGGTCGCGCTCCCGCTCGAGGGCAAGGCCGCCGGCAAGGTCGTGCACGTGGACCGCAAGCTCTCCAACGACACGACGAGCGTCGTGCCGAGCTACCAGCTCGAGGCGTATCTCGACAGCCTCCCGGATGATTCGCCCATCAGCGTCATGCACTGCTTCTGCCGCAACATCCGCCGCAGAGAGGGTCTGCAGCCCAAGAACCCCACGCCGGATGAGGTCTGCCTGTGCGTCGGCAACATCGCCAAGCAGATCATCGAGTACGGTGTCGGCCGCCAGGTCAGCAAGGCCGAGGCGCGCCAGATCCTCGTCGACTGCGAGAAGAAGGGCTGCGTGCATCAGGTGTTCCACTACGCCTGCAACATGGACGAGGAGACGACCGCCATCTGCAACTGCGACACGCAGTGCTGCGAGATGCTCGGCTCGTACACGCGCGGCGGCATGCAGCCGCTGTATATGCGCGCGCACGCAAAGCCCGTCATCGTCCACCCGGAAAACTGCAACGGCTGCAACATCTGCAACCACTTCTGCCCGACCGTGGCCACCGGCTTCAACGCGCAGACCGGCAAGGTGTTCGTGGAGTATCAGCGCTGCATCGGCTGCGGCGTGTGCGTCACGAAGTGCCCGAAGGACGTGCGCAAGATGGTCGACGGCGACCGCGTGCTCTTCTGCAAGCCGCTCAAGAAGTCGCTCGTGCGCGAGCGCAACGTCCGCCGCCAGCCGAAGAAGGACTGAATGCACGAGGCGGCCATTGCCAAGGAGGTCTTTGACATCGCACAGCAGGCGATGACGGAAAACGGCCTCACGCGCCTCACGCGCATCGTCATGGACATCGGCGAGTATTCCGCCGTCGTGCCCGAGCAGCTGCAGCTCGTGTTCCGCATCGCGGTGCACAACACCGCCATGGACGGCTGCGCGCTCGAGATCCATGACCTGCCCGGCGAGCTGGGTATGTATGTGCGCACGATCGAGGGCGAATAGACTGTCAAAAAGTATTACTTTTTGACAAAGGGATTTGCGGCCTGACTGCAGCGCACGCGCCATCCACCGGAGGCGGACAGCGCGCACGTTTGCAGGCCGAGCGGTATTTTCTCCGCCGCGCATGTCGCCGGAGAAAATGATCGGACTTTCTTTCGCCGCTGCGGCGGCGAAAGGCTGCGAGGTTTTTCGCAAGCTGTACACCGGTGTGGTTTTTTGACCATACCGGTGTTTTTTGTATGACAAACTCGTTAAAAATCGAGCAACTTTCAGTTGAAATACCGGCAAAAAACAGGTATAATAACAATGTCAGTCAATCTGACAAACATAGCAGACAGGAGGCACGCCCATGTCGATGCAAGAGGTGCGGGAACAGAATATCGCACTCGTAACGCAGACGGCGCTGGCGTGTTTTGTTGAAAACGGCATTGAAAAGACGACCATCCGCGACATCGCGCAGCACGCCGGCCTGACCGAGCGCTCGGTCTACCGGTACTTTGCGGGCAAGGATGAGCTCGTCATCGCGGCGGCCTACCTCTACTGGGACAGGGCCAAGGAACTGGCCGCGCAGTCGCTGGCAAAGCAGCGGCGCAGGGGCATGACCGGCATCGAGGAGATCCGTGTGCTGCTGCGCAGCTACGCGGGACTGATCTTCACCGACCCCGCGGGCATCCGCTTCTCGCTGGATGCGGAGGTCGCGCTGTGCAACGCCGGCCGGCAGCACGCGGTCATCAACCGCCCGCCGGAGCGCTTTGAGGTCGCCCCCGGGCCGATCGCCGCGGCCATCCGCCGCGGGCTCGCCGACGGGACAGTCGATCCCGAGGCCGACGTGAAAACACTCTATTATAATACATACGATTCGATCCTCGGCGTCATCCAGCGGATGTCCGTCGGCGTGCCGAGCGTGCACGAGCTGGACGGGCACGCGCGCATCGACGCGCTGTGCGAGCAGTTCACGCGCGCATTCGCGGCGCCGCCCAAGCAATAAGGGGACAGGGAACACCTTTTAAATACCACCCTACATTGAAGGAGGAAACGGCATGGCAAAAAGACCGAATATTCTCAAGCTGGCCACGAAGATCAGTCTTGAGAGCATGACGTACATGGGCATCACGTATGACGATCCCGAGTATAAGATCCTCGAGCCGATCATCGACGATGATATGTGTGCGATCATGATGCACGTGCGACTGGAGACCAACCGCACGGTTGAGGAAGTGGCCAAGCGTGCAAGAAAGAGCGTGGAATTCACGCAGGAGCAGCTCGACAAGCTGTGCAAGACCGGCGCAGTCCGCTACCGCTATGTGGACGGCAAGCGCTGCTACTTCTACCCGATCTGGGTCCCGGGCATCATGGAGGGCATCCTTGCCAACCGTGAGCAGTGCGACAAGTATCCCGTGCTCGGCGAGAGCTTCGAGGCGTACACCCGCCGCCGTCCGGAAATGCTCGCGCCGATGCTCGACTCCGGCAAGACCGGTATGTTCTTCATGCGCGTCATGCCCGTCATGAGCGCCATCGAGAACGACTCGCACGCCGCCTCCTATGACGAGGTGCGCACCCTCATCGAGAACGCGACCGCCATCAGCGTCGGTCCGTGCTCCTGCCGCCGTGCCCGCCGTCTCATGGGCGAGGGCTGCGGCCACCTCGAAGAGGATATGTGCATGTACCTCAACGACAACGCCCGCTGCTTCTCCGAGCAGGGTTATCACCGCCTCGTGACCAAGGAAGAGGCATATGAGATCCTCCAGCGCGCCGAGGACAACGGTCTCGTGCACGAGATCAACCAGACCCCCGGCTTCGAGGACACGAACGCCATCTGCAACTGCTGCGGCTGCTCGTGCTTCGCGCTGCGCATCGCGGAGCTGTTCCGCACGCCGCGCGCCATCCGCTCGAACTACATCGCCCGCGTGGATAAGGAAAAGTGCGTCGCCTGCGGTCAGTGCGTTGAAAACTGCCAGACCAACGCGCTCAAGCTCGGCCAGAAGCGCTGCGCGACCGATCCGCACATCTCCGATACCTACGATACCGACGCCAGCGTGCCGTTCCACCGTTCGAGCTACAACCCCGAGTACCGCACGAACCGCTCCGACGTCATGCCCAGCGGCACCGCCCCCTGCAAGGCCGAGTGCCCGGCGCATATCCCGGTTCAGGGCTACATCAAGCTCGCGTCCATCGGCCGCTACACCGAGGCGCTGGAGCTCATCAAGAAAGAAAACCCGTTCCCGGCCGTCTGCGGCCGCATCTGCAACAAGCGTTGTGAGGACGCCTGCACCCGCGGCAGCATCGACGATCCGATCGCCATCGACGACATCAAGAAGTTCATCGCCGAGAAGGATCTCGAGGCCGGCACCCGCTTCGTGCCGAAGATGCTCAACCAGATCGGCCGTCCGTACACGGAGAAGATCGCCGTCATCGGCGCCGGCCCTGCCGG
>OHPE01000352.1_pt1 | contig 9055 bp, 6 predicted proteins | sample 1577691 | NCBI WGS metagenome assembly OHPE01 (sample SAMEA3879501, study PRJEB24766) | human gut metagenome | biome: human-associated habitat; feature: feces | place: USA | collected 1985/1987
CGAAGCAGGAAGGAGGTGGCTATGTTTGATAATCTGCATCTGACCAATATGCTTCGCTCGGAAGTTGAACATATTTCAGAAACTGGGCTTCCTTTGGATGCTTTTCCCGACAAGATTCAGGAAATCATACTGAATCTGTCTCGTTATGAGAATTTCAATATCGAATACACGGCATCCATTATTCTTTCTGCTGTAGCTACAGCTGTCGGCAATTCCTGTCAAATCCGCATCAAGGGTGAATGGAAAACAAGTCCTTCCATTTATATGATGCTAATCGGTCGTCCGGGATTGGGAAAGACTCCGCCTTTGGGATTCATATACAAGCCAATCAATGAGCAGGATGACAAGATGTTCGAGAAATACAATGAAGAATGGAAAGAATATGAACGGGCAATGGCTGTTTCTGGGAACAAACGGGAAAAGGAAGCGGATGGCAATTTGCCGAAGAAACCTCATTTGGTAACTACAGTCATTTCGGATTTTACTCCGGAGGCAATGATGAATACTCATCAGTATAATCTTCGTGGGATAGCGTTGGTGGTTGATGAAATCTTGGCTATGTTCAATTCCGTAAGAAGATATAGCAATAAAAACAATCTTATCGAGGACTTGCTGACTGCTTATAGCGGGCAGCCTTTGAAAATCATCCGCAAATCGGAGGATCGACCTATTTTAATCAAGAAGCCTTGTATCAATCTTATAGGTTCGATTCAGACCAATCTGTTGCAGGAAGTTTTTCGCACAGAGTTCCTTGCCAATGGATTGCTCGATAGATTCCTGTTTGTTTATCCGAAAGACAGGACAATATCCGTATGGAAGCGGAATGCTTTGGCTACGGCAAGACCTGACATTCTGAATCAATGGAGGACAATTCTCAATAAAATACTCGGTATTCCTTGTGATGTTAATGAAAAGGAAAATTCACTCAATCCTGCCATACTCACAATGACAGCGGACGCTGAGGAGTATTTCTATGATTGGTACAATAGAATCATTGACTCTGTAAATGCCATTGAAAACGATGCGGAAGTGGAAAGCCGGAAAATGAAACTCAATGGTCACGCAGCACGAATGGCTCTGCTGTTTCAAATCATGAAGTGGGCTGTTGATGAAGCGGATATGCAATATGTGGAACTGTCTTCTGTGAAAGCTGCAATCAGAATGCTTGATTATTATGAGGAGACTTATAGGAGAATTCAGGAAATCTTAGTTTCGGACAGTATTGGCGAAACCAGAGAAGCATGGTTCTCGTTGCTCGGAGACACCTTTTCAACCGGTGATGCCATCGTTGCTGGTAAGAAGGTGGAAATGTCCCGACGGACTGTCTATTATGCCTTGGAGCAGTTGTGCCGACTTCAGAATCCTCTTATAGAGAAGATTCGTCATGGTGTATATCGTAAAACTGCGGTTGGAAATGCTAATGCATCTTGCACTATTGCATTTTCTTCGGACAAGAGCAAAGGGCAATCATCTCAAAGTGCAAAAGTGCAGAGTGCAACTCAAATCAATTCGGATAGCCATGAGTGAATACAGGTTTCATTTGCAGAAATACAAATACGGCAGCAAGATTAGTTGTCCGAGTTGTGGAAAGCCCAGATGCTTTGTCAAATATGTCGATGCAGAAGGCGAGATTGTTTTTCCTGGCAATGTCGGTAAGTGTGACCACGAGAATAGCTGTGGCTATCACTATACTCCGAAAGAATACTTTAATGACTATCCTGATGTGTTAAGTCGGAATCAAGGTGTGAGTGAATCATTCCGGGTTACTGCCTGTAAGTCCGTTGAGAAGAAGCCCGTTTGCATTGCTCCTTCATACATCGCTTCATCTTATGTGGATAAAAGTTTATCTCACTATGAAATCAACCCTTTGTATCGGTATCTATGCAATGTGTTTGGCGAAGAAGAAACCATACGTTTGTTCCAGTTATATCGCATCGGTACATCTGCAAAATGGGGTGGCTCGGCTGTGTTCTGGCAGATTGATATGAATGGTTTGGTCAGAACTGGAAAGATTATGTGTTATAATCCCGAAACCGGTCATCGAATAAAAGAACCTCAAGCCTTTGTCAGTTGGACACATTCGGAGTTGCGTATGCCGGATTTCCATTTGAAGCAATGTCTGTTTGGAGAGTATTTGTTGAAGAGTTCAACCTCTTCTCCCGTGATGCTTGTTGAGAGTGAGAAGACTGCTGTTATAATGAGCCATTTTATTCCCGATTACCTCTGGCTGGCAACCGGTGGCAAGAACGGCTGTTTTAATCGCGAGGCAATGCAGGTTCTTCGAGACAGGAATATTACTCTATTACCGGATTTAGGTGCGACCGAACAATGGAAAGCGAAGTCGGCCATGCTATCAGAAATATGCAAGAAAGTCTCCGTGTCCGACATCTTGGAACGGATAGCGACTGAGGAACAACGCAATCAGGGATTGGACATTGCAGACTTCTTTCTTCTTTCGCCATCCAAACTACAGATACTCCAGCAAATGATTCAGCGTAACCCTGCTTTACAGTTGCTTATTGACGAACTCGGATTGGAACTTATTGAATAACGGAGGAACTTGTTCCGGGAGTTTACAGAAAGTCCATAACACAATAAGGACTTTTTGCCTGACGACAATAAAATCCGGTCATTGCCACACTGCGTGAATTGGCACAGGAGCAAGCTCCAATTATAAAAACACTTTTAAGAAAGACATTATGAATACTGATATAAAACAAGCGATGCACGTTGAAGCTGCCAAGTCATTCAGCTCGGCAGAAGCCAACGAAAACGAAAGACGTTGGAACGATGACAAGATTGACAGGAAAAATCAAGACTCCACAAATAATTATGACAAGACGAGAATGAAGTTGAATTTTGAAATCGGTACTGACGGGAAAATACATCCGTTGGGCTATCATGAGAAACCGCTTGAAGTCCGTTTGCAAGAGCGTCTGTCAGAATTGGGCTGGAAACCATTCAAACAGGATAGCAAGATTCAGCCGAATTGTTGCGCCAGATTTATTTTCGGTGGCAATCACGACAGGACGATTGAAATGGCTTTTGGCAATCAGGTTGTCAATCTGGAAAAGGATGCAGACAACAGTCATTTGCATCGGTGCGAGGAAATTGAACATTGGGCGAAAGATATCTATGACTGGTGCGCCAAACGATACGGGCAGGAAAACATTGTCGGGTTTCAGGTGCATCTTGACGAGAGCAGCCCGCATATTCACGCCTTGATTGTTCCAGTCGGACAACGCACCAAAAGTGGTCGTGAGTGCGTAATGTGGTCTGCCAAGTTTGGCAAGAACCGTTATGAGTATGGTCAGATTCTTCGGGAGATGCATACATCACTATATGAAGAGGTTGGCAGCAAGTATGGGCTGGAACGGGGCGACAGTATTGAAGGCCGTAATGTGCAGCACCTTCATAAACGTGATTATATCCGCAAACTTACTAAAGATGCAAAGCAGGCGGAGAAAGCAGTCAATGGACTTCAATCCATGATGCGACATTTAGAATCAAAGATTTTCAGTTATAACCAACAACTTGAAAAGGTGGAGCAGGAATTAGCTTCCGGCAAGATAACTCTCGATAAGTATGAAGCTCAGAAAACAGACATACAGAAACTCATTGCCGAGTATCAGGCTAAACTTGACGACAAGACAGACAAACTCCACATAAAGGAGCAGGAATTGGAGCGACTGACTGCAAATGCGGCAAAAGCCCGTTCGGTTGTCCAGCCGTTCCGTAATTACAAGGTGGATTTCACGCCACCTCAAATTACTGAGAAAGTGCCCTTGTTCAGAACTGATAAATGGGTAGAATCGCAGAATCAGCATATAGCTAAGCAGTTTACCACAATTGTCCGCAAGATAGAATCCCTGTACAGAAATGATGCGGCACGGCAAGTCGAAGCAGCCCAACGCAATGTTTTGGCAGATTATGGAGAATTGTTCCAGTTGCGAAATGATGTCAAATCGCTTACTGAAAACAATGACAACCTAAAATCTACATTAGAAACAATTCTTGACCAACTTGCCAACCCTTCACTTCGCTCAAAGATATTCGCTATTGCCGATGCCCTTATAGGTGGAACTCCCATTAGTGTGTCTTCCTGTGGTGGCGGTGGCAACTCCTCTTCCGCCCTTCGCTGGGATGGCCGCAGACCTGACGAGGAGGAAGAAGCCTATCGGAGGAGGTGCTTGCTTCATGCTTCACGAGTAGTTAAATCCGTAAAAAGCGGATATAGGAGAAGATAATTATTCCTTTTGGTGTGTTGTAGCAAAAGGTTACAGCACACTATAATTTAACTACACATACGCCCCATTATGAGAATGTGCCGTTTGAGGTGCCGGATGGATGGAAGTCTGTACCTGTTTCAGAATTATTCTGTCTTAATCCAAAATCTGAAATAACAGATGATACAAGTGTCGGATTTATTCCTATGGCTTGTGTCAATGATGGATTTTCTGGGAATCATCAATTTGAGAAACGCATTTGGAAGGAAGTTAAAAAAGGATATTGCCACTTTCAAAATGGAGACATCGGTATTGCAAAAATATCTCCTTGCTTTGAAAATCTCAAATCAACGATATTTCAAAATCTCCCTAATAATTATGGCGCAGGAACTACTGAGTTAGTTATCCTGCGTCCATTAAATATTCATGCGAAATTCTATCTATATCTCTTTAAGTCACAATGGTATATAAGTGAGGGTACAAAATATTTTAAAGGAGTTGTTGGACAGCAAAGAGTTCATAAAGGAATTTTTACCGATTTACAAATTCCATTACCTCCTTTGACTGAACAATATCGTATCGTAGCAGAAATAGAGAAATGGTTTGCTCTGATAGACCAAATCGAACAGGGAAAAGCCGATTTACAAACTGCAATCAAGCAAACCAAAAGCAAAATTCTTGACCTCTCCATTCACGGAAAACTCGTTCCACAAGACCCGAATGACGAGCCAGCCATTGAGCTGTTAAAGCGTATTCATCCCGACTTCATACCTTGTGATAACGGGCATAGTAGGAAGTTTCCACAAAGTTGGTGCTCTGTAACTGTCAATGATGTATGTTCAATAATAGGAGGAGTTTCATATAATAAAGCTGATATTCAAGATACAGGCATAAGAATATTAAGAGGCGGCAATATACAGAACGGGAAAGTCATTGATTGTTTTGATGATGTATTCATACCCCTTTCATATCAAAATAATGATAATCAAGTACAGCATGGAGATATTATTGTTGTCGCTTCTACTGGAAGCCAAACTTTGATTGGAAAAACAGGCTTTGCCGATAGGGATATCCCTAAAACACAAATAGGAGCTTTTCTGCGAATTGTAAGACCAAAACAGAAAGCCTTGTCGCCATATATACGTCTTATATTCCAAACCGATGACTACAAAGGCTACATTAGGAATGTGGCAAAAGGTTCCAATATTAATAACGTAAAGAATGCTCATCTGCAAAATTATCAAATTTATTTACCTCCATTAGAAGAACAACAACGCATAGTTCAAAAGATAGAAGAACTATTCTCAGTTCTTGATAATATTCAAAAGGCCTTAGAAGTGTAATAGAATACACTTCTAAAGGCTAATATGATTTTACCAGTTTACCACTTTATCCACAATCTTCTGCTGCTCGCTGGCAGTTCTGCGAAGATAAATGCGAGTGGTTTCTATGCTTTCATGTCCCATTAGGTCGGCAAGCAATGCAAGGTCATTGAATCGGTCAAGAAAATTCTTGGCAAACCGATGACGGAATGAATGAGGATAAACCACCGCCTTATTCATTCCGTATTTTTCTGCAAAGTGTTTCAGTTGTTGGGCTATGCCACGTGTTGTAATTCGGTCTCCGAATCTGTTCAGAAATATATATCCGGATGTACCCCCTTTATCTTTCAGCCATTTCATGGCTTCTATGCGTAAGTTTTTCGGAATATACAGACGGCGTATTTTCCCACCTTTGCTATAAAGGTCAAGATGTCCGATTTGTACATGCTCTGCTTTGATATGGAGCAGTTCGCTGACACGAGCACCGGTAGCCGCCATAAACCATACGACAAAATACCACTCATCATAACCGTCAGCTTTCAGGCGCGTTTTGAGAAACTTGTAGTCTGCATCGCTAATTACGTTCTCCAAAAAGTTTTTCTGCTGTACTTTGACAAACTTTACCTTCAGTTTCTCTTGTTTCGTAAATTCAAGGTATTTGTTGATACCTTGCAATCGAAGATTTACTGTCTGTGGTTTGAAGTTCTCAACCAAATACCCCTTGTAGGCTAATAGGTTCTTTTTGTTCACGTCCCCATAGTGATTGAGGAAATACTGCACCGTCCACACATATGAGGTGACGGTGTTCTTGGCAAGGTTAGTCTTTGCCAAATGATTTTTGAATTTCGTTACCATATTACATTGAATTAGAATGAATATGGTAATAATATAATGGAACGTATCGGGCATTATCCGCAGTTGCCGGATGGATGGTGCTACTCAACGATAAAAGAAGTGTTCATTATCAATCCTAGAAATAAGGTGGATGATGACGTTGAAGTGGGTTTTGTTCCGATGGCAAATATCACTGATGGCTACAATAATACTTTCAAATACGAGAAGAAACGATGGGGTAAAATAAAAACAGGTTTTACGCATTTTGCAGATGGAGACATTGCTGTTGCGAAAATATCTCCATGTTTAGAAAATCGAAAGTCTGTAGTTCTAAAAGGTCTGCCAAATGGTATTGGCGCAGGCACTACAGAACTCCATGTATTCAGGTCTCAATTTATAGATACTCAATATGGACTTTATTTCTTTAAATCAGATTATTTCATAAGCCAATGTATAGGCTCTTTTAATGGAGTTGTAGGTCAGCAAAGAGTAAGTAAAAATATCATTGAAGATATAATTATCGCTATTCCTCCAATAAATGAGCAAAAGCGAATTGTTTATACAGTCCGTAAAATATTCGCACAATTAGACATAATAATGGGGAGTTTATAAGCTCTCCATTATCATGTCTAAAGAGGTGAAAATCGTTTCTATTCTCTCAACTATTTGCTCTTGTTCGGAGAGTGAGGGTATGTGGATAGGCATTGATAAAAATTTATCTAGAATCAGATTGTGTAGCCCTGTAGTCTGTGTTTGCATCAATCTCATAGCTCCTTTCTGATATATAGCCAGAATATAATAGTACAGAAACTTGCTTAATATGGTGTTACTATGCTTTATTCTTAATACCATTGTAAAATTGCTGAATGAAAAAACACCACTTTTACCTTCATAGAGTATTGTTCTTCCTACAGGATTATTATCACTACCGCCTGATTTCTCTACAATTAAATCACCATTCATCAAGTGGCGTTTAGCAAAAGTTTGTTGTTCAACATCAATATACTCAATATTTGAATAGTCCAACTTAAAATCTTTGGTGAAATTTGCATTGCGTATAATACCCACATGGATAAATGGTTCTTTCTTTCCTTTCCACAATCCATTGATGCTTTCGCATAAATCTTTAAGTGTTGTAGTGCTCCAACTATCCGGCAACTGCGGATAATGCCCGTTATCACAAGGTGTGAAGTCGGGATTTATGCGTTTCAGCAGTTCGATGGCAGGCTCGTCATTTGGGTCTTGTGGCACGAGTTTGCCGTGAATGGCGAGGTCAAGTATTTTGCTCTTGGTTTGCTTGATTGTAGTCTGCAAATCAGATTTCCCATTTTCAATGATGTCAATCAAAGTAAAACAACGTTTGACTTCCGATACAATTCTTTCTTGTTCAGACAATGGTGGTAATGGTATTAGAAGCGGATATATACCTTTCCCGGATATAACCGGTTGGGCTGTTGAGTTTGAGGTCTTACTAAGTTGTAGCCATTCTAGTAAATGGCATAGATATTCTGAGTTAAAAACACTCTCGTAAGACACAATGAAAGCATTATCAGTTACCCAAGCCTTTGAAACCGTTTGATGTATACTTCCACAATAGAACCCAACTCTCCCTATCACAATAGTATCAGGTTTAACATTGCAGTCACTGTAATAGCCATTAATTCCATTACCTCCATATATTGGATATTCACCTTGCCTGTTATCACGAACTCTAATACTATCTCCTGATTTAATTGAAATCACATCTCCCAATCTACACCACACCCACCCCTCCGGCACCTCAAACGGCACGTTCTCATAATGGGGCGTATCGGAAGTCTTTGCAGACTTCTTACTCCTTTTGATTTTACCCTCTTTTATCAGGCGTTCTTTTTCTGCCTTGATTCGTTCGAGGAGAACTGATGCAGGTTCATCAGTCGGGTCTTGCGGTACAAGTTTTCCATGTATCGCAAGGTCGAGTATCTTTTGACGTAATTTCTTTGTATCCATATAGGCTATTCTTTGTTTAAGAACAGATTGCAAAACTCATTCAGTTGCTGTTGCATACGTTCCTGTGGAATGAGGATACGTTTGTATTCTGCTATCATTGTGGGGCTCATACTTCGGCTCATAGCATATTCCACAACAACCCGGTCTGCTTCCGGGCAGAGAATAATGCCGATAGAAGGGTTTTCGTTAGAGCGTTTAACATCTCTATCGAGTGCTTCCAGATAAAACTCCAACTGACCGAGGTCTCGCGGATGGAATTTGGTCTTTTTCAATTCCACTGCCACCAATGCCTGCAATCCACGATGGAAGAACAGCAAGTCTGCCTTAAAAGTGGACGCGCCAATATTGAGGCGGTATTCCTGATCCATAAAGATAAAATCCTTACCAAGTTCAAGAATAAATTGCTTCATGTGTTCTACCAAGCTGTTTTTCAATTTTGATTCGCTATGCTTCTTCGGAAGATTCAAGAAATCAACAAACAGCGTATCCTTGAACATTATCGGGGCATTCGGATAAGCATTGAGCAATCCTTTAGACATATTGTTCTTGCTTCCCAATAAAGCCGTATATGTCTGATTGGAGATGCAACGCTGAAGTTCTCGCTTCACTAAATGTTCTTTATTGGCATAGAGTATATAGAACATCCGCTCTTCATTACTTTTGCATCGGCAAAGAATCTCTATG
>OHPE01000354.1_pt1 | contig 8967 bp, 8 predicted proteins | sample 1577691 | NCBI WGS metagenome assembly OHPE01 (sample SAMEA3879501, study PRJEB24766) | human gut metagenome | biome: human-associated habitat; feature: feces | place: USA | collected 1985/1987
GCTGCAATCCGCCGGAATTCCGGTTTTTTGCGTTGAATTCTGTCCATTTTTCTCTCTCCTTTTTTGTTTATTTTTTCCCTTAGTATCATTCTTCTTTTGTATAGAAATTAGCCTTATGTAGTTCTAGAGTACTATATTCGACAAAAGACGACAACTGATTTTTGGTTGTATTTTAGTCAAAATCACTGATTTTATTATATTTTCCATTGCTATTGCCAAATGTGCAATAATATGTTATTATACCAATAGAATATATTCTAAATCACAGTTTAAGTACAGTTTTATATCAATTAATATGTGTTTAAAATCTGATTAACTGTTAAAATCTAAGTTTTTTAGATTTCGTCTGTATTTTTTCACGGTTTTTGGAATTTACTGCGGATTCTGAAATGTCATTCTATATTCGTTCAGACACCATTTATAACCGGTTTGAAATCCCAAAAGACTTGAAAAAATTTTAGAAAATCCATTGAAATGCTTGTCGACAATCCCACAAGTCCAGTATAAAAAAAAAGGAACCGTCTGCCTGCTGCAAAATGAGCATTTTATTAAAATGCCGGACGGCAGTGAGCAGGAACGGATTACAGATTCCAGCTTTGAAATTATCAGCGAAGAAACAGCACCGATAGCACAGGGACAGAAAAAACGATATCACATTGAATGTCAGAGTACCGAGGACGGCACCATGATTGTGCGAATGTTTGAGTATGATACACAGCTTGCATTAGAAAACAGAGAGTTTACATCAAATATTTTGACAGTACAATTTCCGGATTCAGCAATTGTGTCGCTTAGACATACTAAAAATACGCCGGAAGAAATGACGGTTAAAGTCTTAACTCCGGGCGGAAAGGTATCCTATATCGTGCCGGTATTAAAAGTAAAACGCTATACGATTCATGAACTGTTTGAGAAAAAACTGTTCTTTCTGATACCGTTTCATATCTTTGTGTATGAAAAGGATTTTAAAGAACTCGAAGAAAATAAGAAAAAGTTAAAACAGCTGGAGGAAGAATATGCCGCAATCCGTGAACGGCTTGAAATTGCCTGCCAGATGGGTGATTTAACGGAGTATCCGAAAGTTGTAATTCTTGCAATGTCACGCAAAGTAATAGAGCATTTAGCGGCAAAGTACGAAAAAGTAGCGAAGGGAGTGAGTCAGCAAATGGGCGGAAAAGTATTAAACTATGAAGCAAAAGACATCTTAAACCGGGGACGCGCGGAAGGACGGCGTGAGGGAGAAGAACAGACCAAAATCCAGATTGCAAAAAAACTGCTTGCACTTGGCAATGACATTCAATCGGTAGCAGACTTGGCAGAACTGCCAGAAGAAACAGTTGAGAAGCTGGCACGGTCGATGAATCAGACAAAACGCTGATGCACAGATATTTTTGTTACAGTCTAAAAAGTTCCAATACACATTTACAAAAATAAATGTGTATTGGAACTGTATTTATTAAAAAAATTATTGCAAGAATAGTCTTTTGTATTAGTCTTCTTCAATCACCTGAATTTCCATATAAGAAAAGTCAATGCTGTCAATAAAATTATCCTGATAGAAACGGACTTTGGAATGACGTTTAAACTCCGCAACATTGGAATCCAGCCAGATAGGCTCGCTTAAATCAAAGGCATAGCAGGCACTGTGGATACCGTCAAAAATTTTTCGGGTACGGTTTGTGGCCGCATCATCATTTTCCACCACCATATCCTTGAGCAGATGATTGCTGTCATCAAATAATTTACACCATAATCGGAACATCTTAATTTTCCCGCCTTTCATTTGAAGATTCTTTGAAAAAATCACGGCTGTCTAAGACAACGGTAAACGGACCGTCATTTTCAAGGTCAACACGCATATGTGCACCGAAGCTTCCGGTTTCTACTTTGGTGACTTTTTCGCGGCACAATGCAACAAATTTCTCGTATAAAGCATCGGCACGGTCCGGTTCAAGGGCATCAAAAAAGCTTGGACGGTTTCCCTTGCGGCAGTCTGCGTAAAGTGTAAACTGGCTTACGACAAGCAGTTCGCCACCTACGTCCAAAAGGGAAAGATTGATTTTGTCATTTTCATCAGAGAAAATCCGCATCTTTGTGATTTTATCCACAAACTTTGGCAGCATTTCTTCAGTATCTCCTTTTCCGGCGCCGAATAAAATCAGCAGTCCTTTACCGATAGAACCGACCGTTTGACCGTCAACGGTGACACTTGCGTGATTGACACGCTGTATTACAAATTTCATTTTTAAATCTCCATTCTTCAAAAAACAGCCGGCAGTCCGTTAAAAGAAGCGGATGTCCGTGTATGTTCATATTTTTAAGATACAGTGATTGTAATGGATAATCGGGAGAATGACAAGGGGAAGAACAAAAAATTATTATATTGGAAAAATTTAAAAATAAAAATCCCCGGTCAGCCGCGACACGGGTTTCCGGGGATTTCACCTAAAATGTTATTCAGTTTTAGAAATTGACATTTAAATGTCTTGGAAGACCGTCAACCATAATTGGTGAAAGTTCAGCCTGAATGAGTGGTCTGATATAGTGAATCAGATCATCTGTAACATAGTCGTCATCTGTAATCCATTCTAACGGAATCTTCTTTTCCACATTGGCAATATCATGAACATCATGTGTTTCTGTAATGCACATATATGGGTCATCAGAAATTCTCTTTAAGACAACAACCTGTCCTGTAGCACCCTCAAAAGCTGCCTTTACAGCTGCACCACCTACGTTGAAGGCCTCTGTGATATCCGTACGGGAAGTCATGTGTGCGGCACAACGCTGCATGGTAGAAAGTTCAATTGCTCTTGTCTTGATGCCGAGTTCAGAACCAATCTTGTTTGCAAGGAACTTTGCAGAACCTGCTAACTGCTTGTGTCCGAATGCATCGACAAATTCTACGTGGTCAGAAAGTTCAAATACGTATCTGCCGTCAGCAACCTTAATACCTTCTGAAATCGCAATAACCATAGAACGACCCTGTTCGCTTAAAGATTTTACTCTTGCCATGAACTTGTCAATATCAAATACCTTTTCAGGAAGGTAAATCATATCTACGCCTTCACAGTCTTCACCCTTCGCAAGAGCAGCAGCAGCAGTCAGCCATCCGGCATTACGTCCCATGATTTCAACAATTGTGATTGTCGGATAATCATAAACAAGACCGTCACGGATAATTTCTTTCATCGTTGCCGCAATATACTTGGCAGCACTACCGTAACCCGGTGTGTGGTCAGTAACAGCGAGGTCGTTATCGATAGTTTTTGGAACACCCATAAATTTAATGTCACTGTTTACAAGATTTGCATAATCGGAAAGCTTCTTAATAGTATCCATGGAATCGTTACCACCGATGTAGAAGAAGTATTTTACTTCCAAATCTTCAAGTGTCTTAAAGATTTTTTCATATACAGCTTTATCTTCATTTACCTCCGGCAGTTTGTAACGACAGGAACCCAGATAAGAAGATGGGGTTCTCTTTAACAAATCGATGTCAATATCAGTCTTAATCTTTTCAGAAAGGTCAACATACTGTCCGTCCAGCAGCCCCTTGATGCCGTGAAGCATACCGTATACTTTTTTTGCCCCTCTGTCACGTGCAGTTTTGTATACACCTACCAGACTTGAGTTAATTACTGATGTTGGACCACCAGACTGACCAACGATTACATTTCCAATCATAAAATCCTCCATTCCTCCGCATTTGCGGTAATATCATCGTGGGACGACACAACTTTAAAAGGCATAAAACCCCCTTGGAAAGGCGGAAAATATGTAATCTTTTCTATGATGTTCCACGAATTCTTATAATTGCATTGTAGCATAAATAAATAAGATGTACAAGTAGCATAAAATAGAACTAAAAAAAATAAAAATTTAATAAAAACTCAAAAAAAACAGAAAATAAAAACAATTGTAACCACAGGGATTTAATACAACCCCCATTTGTGGTAAAATGTGCGTAAGCAATGAGCCGTGCCGGTTAAAAGCGGAAAGAAGTGCCGTGCTTGCACAGGACACTTCTTGAAGATTTTAAGCGATAGGGCGAATGCCCGCACATGCACGGCGAAAAAGCATAAAAGAGCGGAATGGAGAGAAATATGTATTTAGATAAAGAAAAAGCTGTAAAAGCATTTATGGGAACGGGAGAAAAAAACGCAGCCGGAGAAGATTTAGTCACATTTTTGGAAAAATATGACCCGCATAAATACCAGAATCCGTGCAATACCGTAGATATGGCGGTATTTGCCTACAATGAATCCGAAAAGAAAGTGACCAAAGTACTGCTGATTCAGCGGGGAAACCACCCAAGCATCGGATGGTGGGCGCTGCCGGGCGGATTTGTGGAGTACAGGGAAAATCTCGAAACGGCGGCAGCAAGAGAATTACAGGAAGAAACAGGAATTGAGCATTTAAGCTTTGAACAGTTAAAAACATATGGTGCATATGACAGGGACCCGCGTACGCGGATTATCACAACTGCCTATATTGCGCTGGTGCCGGAGGGACTTCTGCATGAAAAAGCTGGCGATGATGCTAAAAATGCAGGCTGGTTTACAATAAAAGATACCGAAATTTCAAGGAAAAACAACGCAGACGGTACAGTCTGCGCGACGCATCGGTTATGCCTTGAAAATAAGGAACTGGCAGTCCGCACGGAATCCCAGGTCCGTGTAGAGTGGAGTCCGGGTGCGGTACTTGAAAATAAAACCTATACGATGGAACACACGACCCTGCTGGCTTCTGACCACAGTGCCGTCATTCTGGAAGGATATGAGTATCTGGTAAAAAGACTGGCGGACAGACCGTAGCTGCCATTTTGCGGGTCGGAAAAAAGACCGATGTGCGGTGGATAAAAGGTAAAAAGCATGAATAAAAATGTCACAAATACCAGTACAAAAACAGGCAGAATCAGCGGAACCGGACGATGCGGTTTGTGGTAGGAAAATGTATTATAATATGGAAGACACGCATACCGGTAAAAGGTATAGTGGGCGTATAAAACAGCAATAAAATAAATAGCGATGTTTACCCAGTCCAGATTAAAGCCTAAAATGCCGTTGATGCCGTAAAATAAGACGACAACGGCCGCCATGCCGCAGAGTTCGCCAAATGCCGCGCCGTCCCAGTAGCAGGATAAAAACATTTTTTTCAGACTGCGGTTGGAAATAGGTGCATTGCCGCCTGCAATACCGGCAAAACAGCCGATTACAAGCAGTAAAAGAAACGGAAAAAACAATAGCTTTAAATGTTCCCATGTAGACTCATTGACAGGAACAAAAGGGGCAATCAGACGGCTCTCACCGAAAAAATCAAAGGCAAAGTGACAGGCAGTGCCAAGCGCCGCAGTAAGGATAAAAGAAACTGCGGTAAATATTTTTAAGCGCGTAAGTTTCTGGGTGACAGTATTCATAAAACTCCAATCCGCCGGAATACGGCATATACAAAGGTTTGATGATGACATCATAAGATAGTGTATCCATAAAAGAATGCAAATATAACACAGAAACCGAATACAAAAATCAGAAAGGACATTTAAAAATGGCAAAACAGACGTGGAAACCGGGAAATATGTTATATCCCGTACCGGCAGTGATGGTGAGCTGCCAGCGCGAGGGCGGAAAACCGAATATTATTACCGTGGCATGGGCAGGAACAATCTGTTCAGATCCGGCAATGCTTTCAATTTCCGTAAGGAAAAACCGATATTCCTATGACATTATAAAGGAAACAAAAGAATTTGTTGTAAATCTGACGACAAAGCAGTTATGCCGTGCAACCGATTACTGTGGTGTGCGTTCCGGCAGGGATGTTGATAAGTTTCAGGAAATGCACCTGACACCGCAGCCGTCAGAAAAGGTAAAAGCACCGGGCATTGCGGAAAGTCCGGTCAATATAGAGTGCCGTGTGACACAGGTGCTTGAACTGGGCACACACGATATGTTTCTGGCAGAAGTCGTGGCGGTGCGGGTTGATGATGATTACATGGATGAAAAAGGCAGATTTGACTTAAATGCGGCAGATTTAGTGACATATTCCCACGGTGAATATTTTACACTGGGTAAAAAGATTGGCACATTCGGATACTCCGTAGCAAAAAACAAACCCCAAAGCATTGCCGGAAACAACCCGAAACACAAGTCTAAAAGCAGCACAAAAAAAGGTGTAAAAGCGAAAGGCAGAAGCGGTAAACATACCCGAAAAGAAAAAGGAAAAAAGTAAGACAAAAAGGGGGCATTTTCGTTGAAAATTACACAGTTGTCCATTAAAAATTTTAAATCCGTAGAGGAACTGGTAATCCGCGATATTGAAGACGTACTTATTTTAGTCGGAAGAAACAATGCCGGAAAATCTGTCATGCTTGATGCAATCCGCGCGGTATCCGGCGATTATGCCATATCCGAAGCGGATTTTCACCACCGGGACGGCAATATTACCATCGGCATACAGCTTCTGATTACAGATGAAGATTTAGAGTATCTGCATCAGAACGGCATTGTCGGTAATTTCAAGCAGTTCTCACTGTGGAAAGAAAATTTTTGTAAAAAGCTGCCGTCCTATCAGGAAACGGAGGATGGCGGCACGCTTGAATTTGAATACATTTACGGCAGAAACGGCATCGTACGCTATAAAGACGGTTATTTTAAAAACAACCGTTATATCAAAAGTATTTTTCCGAAAATCTATTTCGTGGACCAGTACCGTGACAAAGAAGATATCAGTCAGGATTTGATTTTATTACAGCAGGATACCGGACTGCAGGCACTGCGGGACGACCGGTGCATTTTTGATGAAAAACGCAAATGCCACCAGTGCTTTGAATGTATCGGCGTAATCCAGAAAAAAACGCCGGAACAGCTGACACTGATGGAAACGAGCCGCCTGTTGCAGTACAAATTATTTACGTGTAATTTAAACCGGTTGTCAGAGCGTTTAAACTACTATTTCAGCCGCAACGGCGGGCAGTCCCATGAAATTCATTATGAGATTAAATTTGATGCGGACGAACTGTTTAAAATTGATACCGTTGTGCGTATGCGCGGCAGCAAAAAAGAGGGCGGACTGGATGCGCTCGGTGAAGGCTTAAAAAGCATTTACATTTTATCCCTGCTTCAGACCTATGTGGATACAAAAAACACAGCACCGTATATTATTATGGTAGATACACCGGAAATTTATCTGCACCCGCAGTTAAAAAAGGTTGCGAGTGAAATCCTTTATCGGCTGTCCAAAAAGAATCAGGTTATATTTTCCACGCACGAGCCGGAAATGCTGTTTAACTTTACATCGGGACAGATCCGTCAGGTGTATTCCGACAGCAGGTACAATACGTGTGTACGTGAAGACACCGACTTGGATGCCATTTTAAATGATCTGGGTTACACGGCAAATGACTTGATGAATGTGAGCTTTGTCTTTATTGTTGAGGGTAAGCAGGATAAGAGCCGCCTGCCGCTGCTGCTTAAAAAATATTATTCCGAGGTCTATGATGAGTCCGGACAGCTCAAGCGCATTGCGATTATTTCCACCAACAGCTGCACGAATATCAAGACGTATGCCAATTTAAAATACATTAATTCCGTTTATTTAAAGGACAGTTTTATGATGATCCGGGACAGCGACGGCAAAAACAGGATGCAGTTAGGACAGCAGCTTTGCAAATATTACGGCGACCGGTCACATGAAGATAAAGGCAATCTTCCACGGGTTACGGAGAAAAATGTGCTGATTTTAAAATATTATTCGTTTGAGAATTATTTTCTGTTTCCGGAAGTCATGGCGCAGATTGGTGTTGTAAAAAGTGTCGATGCGTTTTACGACATTTTGTGGAGTAAATATCAGGAATATCTCTATAAATTAACAAGTGTGAAAGCTATGTTAAAAAAAACGGGGATAAAGATACAGTCCCGTCAGGACATTGTGGATAACATTGAAAATATCCGGATTTACGTGCGCGGTCACAACCTGTACGACATTTTCTACGGTCGTTATAAAAAGCAGGAAAATGAAATCCTGACGAAATACATTGAAGCTGCGCCGCGGGAAATTTTCGCGGATATTCTTGAAAAAATAGATGCGTTTGTCTACTTTGATTCGCGTAAAAAAGAAGAATAACACTACAGGCTTAAAGGGGCGGACATCAAAGATGCCCGCTCTTTACAAATTGCTCCGGATATGGTAACATGACAAATATTACAAAAGTGTTACAAAACAGTAAACTACACAGTTTATGGATTATGTTATAGATTATGATAGAAATGCCGTCACACGGCAGAAATGGAGAGAGTCATGTCACATTTTACCAAATATGGGAAAAGAATGAGACTGATGCTGCTGACAGCAATGTTTGTTGCCAGTATGGTATGCTTATTTGCAATACCGTTTGTAGAAAAGAATCTTTTAAATAATCAGGTAGCGTATTACCGTATAGAAGTAAACGGAACAGAAGTCGGGGCTGCCAATTCCCGCGCAGATGCGGCAAAAGCGCTTGCAGATGCAAGAGGACGGCTTTCCGGCATTTATCCTGATGTTGTATATATGGAGCCGGAGTATACGGTAATTAAAGAGAGCCATCTTACGGCGGAACGCATGAGTGAGGAAGAACTCTCAGACAGTATCTATAGTGCATTATTTTCCAGTATAACAGATGTGAATTCACAGATTGCCTATATGGTCAGAATGGACGATGCAACGGTTACACTTGCAAGTCTGGATGATGTGTATACGCTGCTTTCCCGTGTGGAACAGCAGTATGACACCCAAAAAGAGTATACGGTGCAGTTAAATGCCACAGGCAGCAGCGGAGATTATACCGTCAGCTTTGAAAAGACCCAGACGGATGCCAGCAAAGACATCGTATCTGCGGTACTAAGCGGACAGGCATCCACGACACAGGAAGACGGAACGGTCGTGCATGACGGGATTACATCCATTGATTTTGCGCAGAATGTAACTGTCAGC